>Ga0129313_1000059_pt1 | contig 111378 bp, 92 predicted proteins | sample O1105metagenome_FD_94436 | JGI IMG/M metagenome (GOLD analysis project Ga0129313, IMG submission 94436) | Orangutan group fecal microbial communities from fecal samples from Wisconsin, USA - O1105 metagenome | ecosystem: Host-associated > Mammals > Digestive system > Large intestine > Fecal...
CTCACCGTTGCTTACATTTGATGAACGAAGCACAAGAGTTCCATTTTCCTGAACATCATTAGGCGTATAAGTTAATCCTGAAAAGAACTCGACAAACTCAGTCAACTTACGCTGTTCCCAATCATAAGCGCATTTGAAAAAATCGAGGGGGAGGTTATGGCGAATAACCATCATATGTTTCGGCTAAACGAAAATGGCACTTTAGAATAGTCGAATTCATCGTTGACATTCTCGCAAAACCTGGCTATAATAAAATCAGAATTTAGTTTGGACGAATATTCTGGCTAAAAAATGACTATAATACAACCGAAGGGGGGGAGATTGTCATGGCATATATTAAAAGAGCTGCCGAGGATACGATTGCACGGGTGTCCAAAATGTTTCCAGTACTATTGGTGACTGGTCCAAGACAAGTTGGAAAAACGACTTTGCTGCAAAGACTGGCAGAGGCACAGAAAAGCGAAGGAATCGAGCGGAAATATGTAACCTTGGATGATCCCGATGTTAGATATCTGGCAAAGAACGACCCTGCTTTATTTTTGCAGCGGTATTCGCCACCGGTACTGATTGACGAGATCCAGTATGCAACGGAGCTGTTACCTTACATCAAAATGACCGTTGACCGGTCTAAAAAAAAGGGAGATTTCTGGATCACTGGTTCACAGGTTTTTCGTCTTATGAAGAATGTCAGTGAAAGTTTGGCTGGACGTGTCGGGATAGTAAATCTGCTGGGACTATCTGATGCAGAGATCTACCAGGAACTGAGTGAGCCGTTTCAAACAGATGCGGAATGTCTAATGAAGCGTCTGCCCGGCAGAAGAAAAAAAGATTTGAATGAAATCTACCGCAGAATATTCAAAGGTTCCATGCCGGAACTCTATGCAGATGAATATGTGGATTGGGAGACGTATTACCGCTCCTATGTAGACACATATCTGCAAAGAGATATTCGAGATCTGGCACAAGTTGCGGATGAAATGCAGTTCTACAATTTTATGACGATTGTAGCCGCTCAGACTTCAAAGCCTGTTGTCTATGAGGAACTGGCAAGCGCCGCAGGCATTTCGGCACCGACAGCGAAGAAATGGCTCTCTATTTTGGTATCGTCTCACATTATTGCACTTGTACAGCCGTACCATAACAACGCACTCAAACGGGCTGTGAAGATGCCGCTAATCCACTTCCTGGACACTGGTCTTGCTGCTTACCTCTTAAAATGGGGAAATCCCGAAGCCTTGGAAAGAGGTGCTATGTCCGGAGCGTTCTTTGAGAGCTATGTGTTTTCAGAAATCTATAAGAGTTATCTGAACGCCGGTAAAGAACCGCCAATTTTCTACTACAGAGATAAAGACAAGAAAGAAATTGACCTGTTACTTTACCAGAACGGTGTGCTTTCGCCGATAGAAATCAAAAAATCAGCGTCGCCGGGAAAAACGGCGATTAAGAACTTTAAAGTGCTGGAACCTGTTACCAAAGATTCTGCTTTTGAGGGTTTAGAGTCCTTGAAAGTTGAGATCGGAACCGGAAGTGTCGTTTGTATGACAAATGATTTGTTGCCTGTGGACGAAAAGAACTGGTATGTACCGGCTTGGTTAATTTAATAAGTATTTTGTAGAATAAACGAGGACTTTAGCAGACCTCGTTTTTTTATGCTAATTTTCAAGGCAAGCAAGATGGAAGAAAATAATTTTTTAGGAAAAATTACGATGGGCTGCAAACTATCATAAAAAATTATTGAAGATGTACCTCACTGCACAACTAATTATGCATAGATTTTCACTGACCGGGTTAGGATTTCGACAGCGCCAATCTATCCTTTTACACCATTAGGCATGTTTCATGTGCAAATGTGTTAAAGGATTCTTAAGCGCCAGAAAAAATTTATTAGACTAGAACAGAATCTGCTCAAAAAATAAGTTTTCCTGAGCTTTGGGGCGAGGCTGAATAGCAAATTAATATCTGAAATGGAATATTATGGATTCGAACGGCATTCAAAAGAAAAAGATGAAAATGTCTAGATATAAAGTTATGAATAACTCTGCATATTCCACGCTTTTATGCAGAAAATATGCATAAGAGTAGCTGTAGGCACGTGTTGCTTAACACATTTACCTTGCAAAATGGCCTGATGGTGTAAAACGATAGAATTTCACGGCTCACTGCAAACTTTCCAAGCGCAAACCCCTACAGTCCAAGCGTCAACCCACACCTTCCAAGCGCCGCCCCTAGAGAAATCTACCTCGCAAAAGGAAAACGGAATGCAAGACGCCGCCTTGCGGTAGCCCATGCATTCCGTAAATTATCTCAATATAAAATTTCCCATTACCACAGGCGTCATGCTATGCTCACAAATTTTCGCATATGCCCACACTGCGCACTAAATATTAATCTCGCCTTCAACTACGATACTTGCGGAGCCGCCGACCTTGATCAGGCATTTTTCACCGTCAGCATTGATTTCGGTTAAAATTGTGGAAGGTCGATCCATCTTTTCGCCTTGTCTCATGCAGCACTTGCTGACTGGGTCGATGAGGCCCTGAAGGTGCAAGTAGTAAGTCAGAGCGCCGTTGGCTGTACCAGTGGCAGCTTCCTCGTCGATGTTGTAGAGAGGAGCAAAATTTCTTACGTAGGCAGTAACGCCGTCCTCCGCGTCCAAAGTGAAAGCGTGGACGCCCACAACATTGTAGCGCTTGGATAGGGCGGACAAAGCTCTCATATCCGGATCGATGGCGTCGAGGTCCTCGCGAGTTGCCACAGGCATCATGATGTCAGGAAGACCTGTAGAAACCAGCTTGGGTAGAAGCTTGATAGATGCCGGGTCGTAAGAAGTTCCCATGACCTCGTAGAGTTCCGTCAAAGCTGGGATGTCGTCAATAGTTGCAATTTCAACAGGTGTAGCCATGTCCATCATGACTGAACCATCGCGCAGTTCGATGTTTAGGACGCCGGCCTGAGTGTGGTTCAAATATATGCCATTGTCTTCGATTTTTCCCAAATAAAGTAATGCAACAAAACTAGCAATTGTCGCATGTCCGCAAAGTTCCACCTCACCAGCGGGTGTAAAATATCTAATATGGAATTCCTTATCATTTAACTGCTTGATAAAAGCTGTTTCTGAGTAACGCAGCTCCGCTGCCGCTTTTCTCATAGATTCATCTGACGGGAAGTCCTCTCCGTCGCGAAGTACAAGAACTCCAGCCGGATTCCCCCCAAAGATTGTATGGGTAAAAGCGTCAACAATCAGTAATTTCATAGTTTATCACCTCACCCCCTAGTATAACCCTAAAAATGATTGTGTGCAACATATTTAGATGGTATACTAATTGAATGGAGGTTTTACTATGGCAGTATTAGATATTTCACCATTAAGGTATGAGAATGATAAATTAATGATATTGGATCAGACTAAGCTTCCCGGAGAAGAGGTCTTTGAGGAAATGACCTGCGCCGAGGATGTTTGGGACGCCATCTACAAGTTGAAGGTGCGCGGTGCTCCAGCCATTGGAGTTGCAGCGGCATACGGTTTGTATATTTCCGTGCGCGACTACGAAGGAGACATGGATGGCTTCCTGAAATATGTCAAGGAAAAAGGCGATTACTTATGCAGCGCAAGGCCTACAGCGGTTAACCTGGAGTGGGCAATCAAGCGCATGACAGCCAAACTAACATCGCAATTAGACGATGCGTCATCCGAAGAGCGTAGCGATGCGACGCCTGTGGAGGTTGGCGATGCGACGCTCGGGGAGCGCAGCGAAACGGTATGCGGAGCGTGCAGCAATGCCGATAGTGCAAAGAATGCTGACGCTACTACATATGGACTAACTGTCCTAGACGCCAAGCAGGTTCTCGAGGACGAGGCTAAGCTCATTGAAAAAGAAGACATTGCGGCTTGCCTTGCTATGGGCGAGTACGGCCTCAAGCTTTTGAAGCCAGGAATGGGAATTCTGACCCATTGTAACGCTGGAACCATTGCTACGGCAAAATATGGAACGTGCCTGGCGCCAATACATTTGGGTCAGGAGAGAGGATATAATTTCAAAGTATTCGCAGATGAGACTCGTCCGCTGCTTCAGGGGGCAAGGCTTACGGCTTGGGAATTGCATAAAGCCGGCGTGGACGTGACGCTGATCTGCGACAATATGGCTTCACAGGTAATGAAAAACGGCTGGGTAGACGCTATCGTTGTGGGCTGCGACAGAATGGCCGCCAACGGAGACGGCGCCAACAAAATCGGAACCTCAGGCGTTGCGATTTTGGCCAAAGAGTACGGCATCCCGTTCTATATGTTCGTTCCAACGTCAACCATCGACATGAACACGCCGACCGGCGACGACATACACATCGAGCTGCGTGACGGCAACGAAATCAGAGAAATGTGGTACGAGAAGCCTATGGCACCAGAAGGTATCCAAACCTACAACCCTGCCTTCGATGTTACTCCTGCGGAGTACATCACGGCAGTAGTAACAGAAAAGGGAATCGTTTATCCGCCATATACAGAAAATTTGAAGGAGGTATTCAAGTAAGTTAATGGAGAATAATAAGCAGGGCTTTATCGCCCGTTACGTAAAAATAATTGTTGTCCTTGCAGTAGTTGCAGGATCATCATCAGGAATATTTGGAAGTGTAATAGAAGCACCGTCAATGGCCATTGGATTCTGGAGATTGACAATGGGACTGCCGTTCTTTGCAGTGCCAGTGCTTTTGAAAAATAGAGATACCTTACGCAATATATCGAAAAAAGATTACATTTGGACCTTTGTGGCAGGAGCCTTTTTATTTGGCCACTTCTTCACATGGTTCAATGCTGTTAAGATGACAAATATTGCAAGTGCAGTAGTGCTGGCAGCACTGCACCCGTTGGTGGTTTTGATAATCACTATTTTCGTGCTGAAGAGAAAGGTGGGCGTGAGACCGATTATGGGCATCGTGCTGGCGCTTCTTGGGGGTGCGCTTATTGCAGGGCTGGATTATAACCAGTTGTCGTCGGGAAACTTTATGGGAGATATGTTGGCGTTTATGGCCGCTGTTTGTATGGGAATATATTTTGCCATAGGCAATGAAGTGCGTAAAAACGTGCCGGGAAGCACTTATGTATTCTTGGTGTTTTTTGCCTGCTGGATTTGTTTTGCTGTTGGAATGGTTGCAACGGGAACACCAGCACTGGGATACTCAACTTCAGACTACCTGTACATGATTGGTCTGACACTTGTTTGTCAGATTGGGGCACACGCTGTATTCAACCTGTGCTTTGGATACGTTGACTCACTTTACGTTTCGGCGTGGGAGTCAGGAGAGGCTGTTTTTGCCATTATCCTGGGAATTATTTTCCTGAAGCAGATGCCGGAAAGCTGGGAGCTGCTAGGTTCAGCCATTGTAGTTATCGGATTGCTTTACTACAACTACACGACTAGCTTGGAAGAGAAAGAGGAAGAACATGAGTTATAAGGTGAGCCTTCAGAGTTTTGAGGGACCTTTCGACTTGCTGGTTTACTTGATCGAGAATGCGCAGATGAACATTTATGACATTAAGATAGCCGAGATTACAAGTCAGTACATGGAATATATAGAGCAGATGAAGTCTATGGACGTCAATGTTGCCACGGAGTTTATGGTCCTTGCGGCTACGTTAATTGACATTAAATCCAAGATGCTTCTGCCGAGGACTACAGGCGTTGGCGAAGCTTATGTGGATGAGGATCCAAGAAGCGAGCTGGTTGAACGCTTGCTGGAATACAAGAGGTATAAGAGAGGCGCTGATATGCTTCAGGAGAGGGAAGAAATTATGTCTCTGGTTTATGAGAAACCGCAGGAAGATATTTCAGCATACCTTGAAGAGCCTGATGAATACCTATCGCTAGATATTAAGCAGTTTGCCAATGCTTTTCAGCTTTTCCTTCATAAGAAGAAAAAGGAAGAGGATGTAAGGGCGCATTATACTAGAATTGAAAGAGAAAAGGCGACTATTGAGTCGAGAATGAGCTACATTAAAGATAAATTTAAGAATGCTTTTTCACATGGCTTAAAGAAACTAAATCTTAAGGAGCTTATTCCGAACAAAAAAGACAGGTATGATGTTGTTGTTACCTTTGTTTCAGTGCTTCAGCTTATGAGAGACAAGTATCTAAATGCTGAGCAGAATAGTACCTACGGGGAAATTACCATAGTCCCTGGAGAAAGAGAGATGGAGAATGAATAGTAAGAAGACGATTAAATCCGCCTTTGAATCTATGATGTATATTTGGGGCGAGCCTTTGGAAGTTAAGGCCGCAGCTGATATTTTCAATATCAGTGTAGAAGATGCTGAGGAGTATTTTCTGGAATTACAGCGTGAGTATGAACAGGAAGGCAGAGGTATTGTTATCAGACAGGTTAATAAGTCTTTTCAGTTTGTTACCAGACCTGAGAATGCAGAGTTTATTGAGAGACTTTGCACTCCTGTAAAAATTAAGAAATTATCCCAGTCTGCCCTAGAGGTTCTTGCAATTATTGCTTATAAGCAGCCTATTACTAAGGGTGAAATTGAGGCAATCAGAGGAGTCAAGAGCGATAGAGTAATTGAGGGATTGACTAAGAAGGATTTGATAATGGTAAAAGGCAAGTCCAATGGCATTGGAAGACCCCTTCTTTATGGAACAACAGAAAACTTCCTTAAGCAGTTTGGTTTTACAACTCTTAAGGAACTTCCCGATATTGACGACATTGAAAGTGCTATTAATGTGGAAGTTTCAGACGAGATTATTTATGATGATGTTGAAAAGAGTCAGATTTCTATAGACGAGGTGGAATATGAGACAAGAGAAGATGAATCAGGCGAAGACAGCAAATCAGAAGAGTAATATTGTCCTTGTAGGCATGCCGGCAAGTGGCAAGAGCACTATCGGCGTTGTCCTTGCAAAGATAATGGGAAAAGAATTTGTAGATACGGATATTAGCATTCAGCATGTTGAGGTAAGAACTCTTCAGGAGATAATTGATACTGATGGAAATGATTACTTCAGAAAAGTTGAGGAAGAAGTCTTGCTCGGTTTTGATGAAGAAAACTCTGTCGTTGCAACAGGTGGAAGCGCTGCATATTATGAAGCAGCCATGGACCATTTGAGAGAAAACGGCATCGTGGTTTACCTTAACGTCCCACTTGAAGGAATTTTGGAGAGATTAACCAACCTAGAAACAAGAGGGGTGACTCTGAAACCTGGTCAGACCATTGCCGACTTATATGAGGAAAGACGACCATATTATGAAAAGTGTAGCGACATAACTGTGGAGACTGATGAAATGGGAATTTGGAAGGCGGCAGAGGAAATCGCTGAGAAAATTAAGGTGTTTACAAGATAAAATGTATTGTGTTATACTTTAGAAAAATATCGTTTTGTTTTTATTTTTCGACGGAGGTAAACAATATGGTTAGTATGTTAGCAAAAGCTTTTTCAGAAGCAATGAATAATCCAGCACTAAGATTTGCTGATAGTAGTGTAGATCTTATCGTTATCAGAAGTGCTATGATGGCATATCTTGATCGCAACGATTATGAGTATACCGATGAAGAAGTCGAAAATTACATTAAGGAACAGTTCGCAAAGATCAACGAATCACTTAAGGACTTCTCATATGGCAGCAAGATAATGTTCTAAGAGATGTTACAATTCTAAACAAAGAGATGAAATGGAAAAGGCGGAAACCCTGGATGAAAGGTGTTTCCGCCTTTTGCGCGTCATGAAAGTCGCCTTAGAGCAATTCATTTAAACTCTTTCAAATACAAGCACTCCGTGGTATAATTAGTGCAATAAAACAGTATGGTCGTGCATACTTATGCACAAATAAAAATCGCAACTTTAGTGAGACAGCAAGAGGGCTCAAGAGGGCTAAGGTTAGGAGAATGACGAGAAATTCAACTAAGGGTATAAGAGAATATATTATAGGTGCTGATATAGGCGGTACCTTCTGCAAACTGGGGCTTTTCAACGGTGAGGGAGAGCTTTTTGATAAATGGAAAATTCCGACTGCTAGAAATGATGAAGGGGATGTAAGAGACGCGGAGCGCAATATGAAAGTCTTTGACGATCTGGCAGAAAGCATAGAAAAACAGCTAACCCAGCATAATATATGCAAGAATGAAATTATAGGAATGGGCGTAGGAGTGCCGGGACCGGTGAATTTAGAGGGCGTAATTGACAATTGTCCGGCTCTTGGATGGAAAAATCTAAATATTCCTAAGATTTTACAGAAAAAACTTGGAATCAAAATTAGCTGTGGAAATGATGCGAATTTGGCAGCCTTAGGCGAAAGCTGGAGAGGTTTTGATCGGGCTTACAACGATGCAATTTTCATAACCCTAGGAACGGGAGTGGGTGGCGGCATTATTTGCAATGGTAAAATCCACAGAGGTGCACACGGATGCGGAGGCGAAATCGGTCATATTAAGGTGAACCCGTATGAAACTGAAATAGATGGATGTGGCGGGCGCGGATGCTTGCAGCAGTATGCCTCGGCAACGGGAATCATTAGACTGGCAGAAAAGCTGGGACAAGGGCGCGAAAAAATCACGGCCAAGGATATTTTCCAAAGGGCCAAGGCAGGCGACGAACTAGCTATTGAGGTAATTGAACAATTTGGTGAAATCCTGGGGCGTACCCTGGCAGGAATCTGCCTGGTATTTGACCCAGAGGTAGTTATAATTGGCGGAGGCATAAGCGCAGCCGGAGAGGCTTTAGTAGATGTGGTGAGGAAACACTACAGAAATTGGGCATATCCGCCGACAAAAGATATGGAATTCAAACTTGCATCCCTAGGCAATGATGCGGGTATTTATGGATGCGCCAAGCTGGTGCTGGAGCAAAAAGGAGATTAGACATGGAAAAAGCAATTATGACTCAGATTGAAAAATGGAAAAATAGCGCAGTTCTAACAGAAGCTGAAAAGAAGGAACTGGAGGCAATGACACAGGAAGAATTAGCGTCAGCCTTTGCCAGAGACCTTGAATTCGGAACTGCCGGACTTAGAGGTGTTATGGGACTTGGAACAGCGCGAATGAATATTTATGTAATAAGAAGAGCCACTAAGGGATTGGCAATTTATTTGAAAAACCACTTCCAGGCACCTAAGGTTGTCATCAGCTACGATAGCCGTAACCATTCAAGAGAGTACGCCGAGGCGGCAGCGGGAGTTTTAGCCAAGGCTGGCGTGGAGACGTATATCTACGGGGAAATGATGCCGGTGCCCGTGCTTTCATACACAACTAGGTATCTGAAATGCGATGCAGGAATCATGATTACGGCAAGCCACAACCCTAAGCAGTACAACGGCTACAAGGTTTATGCTGCAACGGGGGGACAGATTCTAGATGCAGCGGCTGATGAAATCCTAGGCGAAATCATGAGCCTGGACATGTTCGATGATGTGGACTATTACGACTTCGATGAGGCAATGGCTAAAGACTGTAAATACGTGCCCGAGGAGGTTTACGAAAGCTTCCTGGCTCAGGCCGAAGCAGCGTCAAAACTCACTAGTGAGAGGGACCTTGAAATCGTCTACACACCTCTTAACGGCTCCGGAGCCAGACCAGTTCAGGACATTTTAGCAAGAAATGGCTTCAATAAAGTTTCTGTAGTGAAAGAACAACTGGAACCAAATGGGGATTTCCCAACTTGCCCTTCACCAAATCCAGAGAAGGTAGAAGTATATGAGTTAGCTTTAGAGCTGGCAAAGGAAAAAAACGCAGATGTTATTGTGGCTACAGATCCTGATTGCGACAGAGTGGGAGTTATGGCAAAACGCGGAAGCCAGTGGATTTTGATGACGGGAAATCAGCTGGGCATTTTGTTAACTGACTACATTGCCGGACAGGTAGAAAATCCAGAAACTAAGGCCATGGTAACTTCAGTGGTGAGCACGCCTATGGTAAATAAGATTGCGGCGGCTTATGGAATCGGAATGAGAAGAACCCTTGTGGGATTCAAATATATTGGCGAGCAAATCGACTTGTTAGGCGATGGATTTATGTTCGGATTCGAGGAAAGCAACGGCTATCTGGTTGGACGTTATGCGAGAGACAAGGATGGAGTTGTGGCAGCTAAGCTGGCGTGCCAGATGGCTGCATTTTACAAGGCTCAGGGCAAGACTCTCATTGATGTTTTGGACGGACTGTATGAGAAATTCGGTCACTGCGTAGACCAGACTGTAAGCGTGGATTTAGACGACATTTCACAGGCTAAGGGAATTATGGAAGCCATTGCTACAAGAGATGCGGCTGAGAAGGTTTTTGGCGAGACCAGCGAGTTTGTAAATTACAGTGCTGACGAGACTGGACTTCCAAAGGCTAATATGATTCAGATTGAGAAGGAAGACGGCACAAGAGTAATTGTAAGACCTTCAGGCACTGAACCTAAGGTTAAACTATATATGTCATTCTATGAGGAAGACCAGGAAAAGCTTGAGGAAAGAAAAACAGAAATATTAACAAACTTTAAGAAAATCATTTAGTTTAAACTGAGGAAGGAAAAGCTGATTATTATGGCAAAGCAAGTTTTAGACAAAAATGAAAGATACTTTTTCGGTGAGGGAACTTACCTGAGGGCGTATGAGAAATTTGGAGCACATCCAGCTAATGAGAAGGGATGTCAGGGCTATAGGTTTTGTCTTTGGGTGCCAGATGTTGAAAGCGTTAGAGTTGTAGGCGATTTCAACAATTGGGATGTAAATTCTCATAAAATGAAAAAAGAAGCGGGAGATATTTATAGCCTGTTTATCGGAGGAGTCGAAGAGGGCGCTTTATATAAATATGTCATTGAGTGTAAGGATGGAAAGCTTTTATACAAGGCAGATCCCTATGCTTTCTATGCGGAAAAGAGACCGGAGACAGCGTCCAGAACCTTTGATATTTCAAAGTTTAAGTGGAATGATAAGAAATGGATGAACAAGAGGGCAAAGACTGACCATATGGCTAGCCCTATGAATATCTATGAGGTGAATCTGGCATCATGGAAGCAACATGAAGACGGAGAAATGTATACTTATGAGGAATTGGCAGATGAACTGGTCAGCTATGTAAAGGATATGGGATATACCCATGTAGAGCTTATGCCTGTGGCGGAGCATCCTTTCGACGGTTCTTGGGGATACCAGACTACAGGATACTATGCGGCTACTTCAAGATATGGAACACCTGAAGGCTTCAAGGAGCTTGTAGAAGCATTTCATAAGGCTGATATCGGAGTTATTTTGGACTGGGTGCCAGGGCATTTTTGCAGAGATTCCCATGGGCTGGGAATGTTTAACGGCGACAAGGTTTATGAGAAAAAAGACCATCTTCACTGGGGAACTTATGTATTTGACTTTGGAAAAGGACAGGTCAAAAGTTTTCTGATTTCCAATGCCCTATTCTGGCTGGACAAGTACCATATAGATGGAATCAGAGTTGATGGAGTAAGCAGCATCCTGTACATGAACTACGGAATCGAGGATGAGGCGGAAAAAACCTACAACCCTGACGGCAGCGAAGGCGACCTGGAAGCCATTAAATTCCTTCAGGAAACCAATGAAGCAGTTGGAAAAGAATATCCGGGAGTTTTTATGATTGCTGAGGAAAGCACAGCATGGCCCCTAGTAACCAGGCCACCTGAAGTAGGAGGACTGGGATTCCACTATAAATGGGATATGGGATGGATGCACGATACCCTTAATTACATGCAGACGGATTTCCCATACAGACCATACAATCATAACTTTCTTACATTTTCTATGATGTATGCATATAACGAAAACTTTATTCTGCCACTCTCCCACGACGAGGTGGTTCACGGTAAATGCTCGCTTATTGAGAAAATGCCGGGAGACTACTGGCGAAAGTTTGCAGGACTAAGAACACTGCTGCTATATCAGCTGGCTCATCCGGGCCACAAGCTGAACTTCATGGGCAGCGAAATTGCAGAATTCATAGAGTGGAGAGATTACGAGGGTCTGGAGTGGTTTCTGCCTGAAAAGTACGAGGCTCACAGAAAGCATCAAAACTTCGTCAGAGAGGCCAACGCTTTCTACAAAAAATATAAAGCCATGTGGCTTAAGGACTTTAGCTGGGAAGGGTTCACCTGGCTGGATGCTGACAACAGTGAACAAAGTGTATACTCATTTATCAGACACGGAAAAAACCAGATTGACGATTTAATTGTAGTAATAAATTTCACCCCTGCCACTTATGACCGCTACAGAGTAGGCGTGCCAAAGGCGGGACGATATGAGGAAATTTTTAACTCCGACGAAGAAGCCTATGGCGGTTCGGGAGTAGAAAACACAGAGTTAATTAAAAGCGAGAAAAAAGCTTATCACGGCATGGACAACTCTATTGAGTTTAAATTGCCACCATTGGGAGGAGTTGTTTTCAAGAGAACAACAAGGAGATAGAGAAAAGGATGAAAGCTATTTTTAAAGATAAAGAAGATTTTAAAGCAAAATACTTAGAATGGTTCAAGGCAGAGCTGGGAAAAGGCTATGAGGAAGGAACTACAGCTGTAGAAAGATACCAGGTTCTAGCCAAGTTGATTCTTTCAGAGGCAAAGACCATAGAATCAGATTGCAAGAAGAAGGTTAGAGATAAGGGGGAGAAAAAAGTTTACTATTTCTCCATGGAATTTCTAATCGGAAAACTTCTGAGAAATTACCTTATGAACTTCGGCATTGAGGATATGGTAAGAGAAGGCTTGGAGGACCTAGGTGAATCTCTTGACAATCTTTGCAATCAGGAAAAAGATCCAGGCCTTGGAAACGGGGGTCTGGGAAGACTGGCGGCTTGCTTCATTGACTCCCTTGCAAGTCTAGGATATGCAGGACACGGCAATGGAATCAGATACAATTATGGACTTTTCAAGCAGGAAATCAAAAATGGTCAGCAGGTTGAACTTCCAGACAACTGGCTAGAAGACGGTTTCCCATGGGAAACTAAGAGAATGGAAAAAGCAGTAGTCGTAAGGTTTGGCGGCGAAGTTATAAAGCATTATGAGAACGGAAAGTTTTGGTGTTCATGGGAAGGTGGAGACCGCATCCTGGCAGTGCCATATGATGTGCCAGCTGTAGGTTACGGCGGAGAAACCGTAAATAACCTGAGGCTTTGGAGCGCTCAGCCATATGAGGAAAACTTCGACATGGATGCCTTCAACAGAGGCGACTACAGCGGAGCAATGAAATTCCGTTCAGATGTGGAGGCCATAACAAGCCTTCTATATCCTAATGACAACGGCATGGCTGGAAAAATCCTGAGATTGAAACAGGAGTACATGTTCGTAGCTGCAGGAATTAGCAACATCGTGGAAACCTTCAAGCACGAATACGGACCCGCTTGGGAGAAGTTCCCAGATTTAATTGCAATTCATACAAATGACACCCATCCGGCACTGTGTGCGCCGGAGCTTCTGAGGGTTTTGATAGATAATGAAGGCCTGGATTGGGATACTGCCTGGGATATTGTGACGCGCAGCATTTCATACACGAATCACACCATACTCCCTGAAGCCCTTGAAAAATGGCCCATTGACATGTTTAAGAGTCTGCTTCCGAGAGTCTATGATTTTGTGGAAGAAATAGATAGAAGATATAGAGAGAGCTTCCCAAGGGATAGGGAAAACTGGCAGGAACTTCACCGCAATACGGCGATTCTATGGGATGGCCAGGTAAAAACAGCCAACCTTTCCATAATCGCTGGCCACTCTGTTAACGGAGTGGCGGCCCTTCATACGGAAATCCTGAAGCACGATGTCCTCAAGGATTTCTACGCGCTGACCCCAGAGAAGTTCCAGAACAAAACCAACGGAATTACCCATAGGCGTTTCCTTGCAGAGGCAAACCCCGGTCTGTCGGCTTTGATAACCGATGCCATAGGTGACGGCTGGATGAGGGATGCCTCCCAGCTATCAAAACTTACAGCCCTAGAGTCTGATACGGCTTTCCTTTCCAAAATGGAGGAGAGCAAGATGGCGAATAAGAAAAGACTTGCAGGATACATATATGATAAAACAGGAATTGCTGTTGATTCTCATTCCATCTTCGACATTCAGGTTAAGAGATTTCATGCGTACAAGAGGCAGCTTCTCAATATTTTGAAGGTAATGCATCTATATAACGAAATCAAGGACAATCCAAATCTTGAGATTACGCCGGCTACCTTTATTTTCGCAGGAAAGGCGGCTCAGGGTTATGATTTTGCCAAAGATGTAATCAGATTGGTTAACTCTGTGGCAGACGTTGTAAATGGAGATCCTAAGTGTCGCGATAAGATAAAAGTTGCTTTCGTGCCAAACTTCGCAGTTTCCAATGCTCAGCTGATTTATCCGGCAGCCAATATCAGTGAGCAGATTTCAACAGCCGGAATGGAAGCCTCAGGAACAGGTAATATGAAGTTCATGATGAACGGAGCCATTACCTTGGGAACCATGGATGGCGCCAACGTTGAAATTTCAGAGCAGGTAGGACTGGATAACATAGAAATCTTCGGCCTTAGAAGCGAGGAAGTTGAGGCGTTTAAGAAAAATAGAAGCTACTATGCGTGGGATGAATATAACAAGAATCCAGCTCTGAAGAGGGTTGTTGACCAGCTAGTTGATGGAACCTATGGCAAACTGTCTGGCAATTTCGACCATATTTATGACAGCTTGCTTCGTAGTAACGACGAGTTCTTTGTTCTGAAGGATTTTGATAGCTATGTGAAGGCTTGGAATGAATTAGAAAAACTATACACAGATAGAGATAAGTGGAATAAGATTTCACTTCATAACACTGCTTCATCGGGTTTCTTCTCCAGTGACCGTACTATTAAACAGTATGCTGAAGAAATCTGGAAGCTATAGGTAAGACAATTTTTAACGAGAAAACGACAAAAGGAAGGAGTGCTGTTCAAGGATGAAGAGAAATGAATGTATTGCAATGTTGCTAGCAGGTGGTCAGGGAAGCCGCTTGAAAGCATTGACAAAAAGTATCGCTAAACCGGCCGTTTCATTTGGGGGAAAATATAGAATTATTGACTTTTCCCTTTCCAATTGTGCTAACTCAGGGATTAACACTGTGGGAGTTTTGACTCAGTACAGGCCATTTCTGCTCAACTCATATATTAGCTCCGGTGCAAGCTGGAACCTGAACAGCAGAGACGGAGGAGTCTTCGTACTGCCACCATACGCTACAGAATCCGGTGGCTCTTGGTATGAGGGAACTGCTGACGCCATTTTCAGGAATTTAGAGTTCTTGGATATTTATGACTCCGAGTATGTTTTGATATTGTCTGGAGACCACCTTTACCGCATGGACTACAGAAAAATGTTGAAAAACCATAAGGAAAAGGGCGCGGATTTGTCAGTATCGGTTATGCAGGTGCCTTGGGATGAGGCGTCAAGATTCGGCATAATTACAGCCGATGAGGACGGCAGAATCGTCAAGTTCACGGAAAAACCGGCAGAGCCTGACTCCAACCTGGCGTCTATGGGAATTTACATCTTCAGCAAAGATATTTTGGTTAAGGCTCTTATTGAGGATAGCACCGACGAGAATTCCGACCACGACTTTGGTAAAAACATTATTCCTAAGCTTCTTGCCGAGGGCAAAAACCTGTTTACTTACGAATTCTCCGGTTTCTGGAAGGACGTGGGAACCATTCCTGCATACCACGAGACGAGCATGAGTCTTCTTGACGACGACCCAGCCTTCGTGCTCGACGATCCGGAATTCCCGTTCATGAGTAATTCCAACATCTATCCGCCTCAGTACATCGGCGCAAATGCGGACATTAAGCAGTCCCTGGTTGCAAACGGTTGCTATGTCAAGGGCACTGTGCACCACAGCATTTTGAGCATTAATGCCTCCGTTGACGAGGGCGCAGTGGTTAAAGATTCTGTGCTTCTGCCTGGCGCCCACGTGGAGAAAGACGCCGTGGTTATCAAAGCCATCTTAGGCGAAAACGCCGTAGTCAAGAGTGGATGCACCTTTGGCAGCGGCGAAGACGATGCAGAAATTGCCTTGCTTGGAAATCACGAGGTTTATGAAGGAGGTCAGCAGTAATGGATAAGGTAATAGGAATTATCGCAGCAAACTATGATACACCGGATTTGGAAACTTTAACCCACGACAGAACAATTGCGTCACTTCCATATTGCGGAAGATATCGTCTCATTGACTTCGCTCTTTCAAATATGGTAAATTCGGGAATCGAGACAGTGGGTCTGGTTTTACCATATAAATATCGTTCCATTATCGACCACATCGGCATCGGTAAGGAATGGTCCCTAGATAAGAAAAACGGAGGTCTGTTTATACTTCCAGGCTCAGCCTTTGGTATTTCGGCCTCCACAGACAGATTTATAGTTAGAGACTTCGGCAGAAACAGCGTATATCTTCACCGTTCACCGGCACCTCACGTGGTTGTTACAGCATCCAACATGGTCTGCAATATCGACTACTCAGGACTCTACGAGGAACACCTGAAGAGCGGAGCGGACATTACCATGGTTCAGACTGTAGCAAAACATGATAATGAATATGTATCCAGAATCATCTCCGAAAACGGAAGAGTTAAAGATGTCATTAAGGGCGTAAGGAAAGGTGAAGAAGCCTTCATTGACAGCTTTATTATAAATAGAGAACTTCTTACAGACATTATTGAAGGATACAAGGCTGTAAGCTATTCCGACATGTTCCAGTGCCTGAGGGATTCTTATGATCAACTTAATGTCAGAACCTATGACTACGACGGGTACGTAAAGAGCATTTTCAATATTAACTCGTACTTTGAGGGAAATATGGAATCTTTGGCAAACGAGGTGGATAAGGCCCTGTTCTGCCCAGATAGACCGATTCTCACAAAGGAGCAGGATTCTGTTCCAACTAAGTATGGCAGAGAGTGTGAAGTCAGAAATTCCATTATTCCTGCAGGTTGCAAAATCGAAGGAAATGTGGAAAACAGCGTACTATTCAGACATGTGGTAGTGGAGAAAGATGCCATTGTCAGGAACAGCATCATCATGCAGGACTGCGTAATTAAGAGCGGTGCCATCGTCGAAAATGCCATAATTGACAGAGGCAATATTGTGGGCGAAGACACAGTAATCAAGGGCACAGAAGAAAAGAAATTCATTTTGCCAAAGAAGAAAGATTAAGATTAAATAGAGGAAATTATATATGAAACGTAAACTTAGAGTGTTATTTGCAGCTTCTGAGGCCGTTCCATTTATTAAGACAGGGGGCCTTGGCGATGTAGCCGGCTCCCTTCCTAAAGCCATAAATGAAACAGGGGAAGCGGAAGTTCGCGTAATTATACCAAAATACAAGGATATCCCTGAAAAATATAAGGCAAAGATGCACCACCTATGCGACTTCAATCTGATGCTAGGGTGGAGAAATATGTATTGCGGCATCGAAACCATGAAACATGAAGGCGTAACCTATTATTTTGTAGACAACGAGTACTATTTCGGCAGGGAAGGCGCCTACGGCTATTTCGACGACGGCGAGAGAATTGCTTTCTTCTCCAAGGCCGTATGCGAATTCATTCAGTACGTCGACTTCAAGCCCGATGTGCTTCACTGCAACGACTGGCACACAGCTCTTTCCACGGTTTTTCTGAGGGAGTTCTACCACGATGTTGAGGGTTACGACAATATCAAAACTTTATTCACCGTGCACAACCTGAAATTCCAGGGGCAGATGTCCGACTATGTTTTAGGTGATATTTTAGGCCTTCAGGACAACTATGCGGCGGCAACCCAGCTTAGAAGCGACAGCACATCCATTAACTTTATGAAGGGAGCTCTGTGCTATAGTGACCTTCTGTCCACAGTAAGTGAAACTTACGCCGAGGAAATCCAGACTGCTTTCTACGGAGAGCATATGGAGGATATATATAGAAGACGTAAGAATGACCTTTATGGCATTATGAATGGAATTGATCAGGACCTATATAATCCTGAAACTAATAAAAGCCTGCCTGCCAACTTTGATACAGCAAATATGGAAGGCAAGGCAATTTGTAAGGCTGCCCTTCAGGAGGAGCTGGGACTTGAAGTTAACCCTGACGTCCCCCTTATTACTATGTGCGGAAGATTGACTCAGCAGAAAGGGTTGGATCTGGTTCAGCATGTTTTAGATGAGCTAATGCAGCTTCCGGTGCAGTTTGCAGTTCTTGGAACTGGGGACAAGGAATATGAGGACATGTTCAGGTACTTCCAGGGCAAATATCCAGGAAAACTGGCTGCAGCAATTACTTTCAGCGAAGACTTGGCCAATAGGCTATACGCCGGAGGCGACTTCTTCCTAATGCCTTCACTATTTGAACCATGTGGCCTTTCACAGATGATGGCCATGAGATATGGAAATCTTCCAATTGTTCGTGAAACAGGAGGACTACGTGACAGCGTGATTCCATATAACAGATATACAGGAGAAGGCACAGGCTTTAGCTTCGCCAACTACAACGCTCACGAAATGCTATTTGTCATTAAGGATGCTTTAGGTGTCTATTACGATGATAAGGAAGACTTTGAGGGCTTGAGAAGACAGGCCATGAGCAAGGATTTCAGCTGGAATGTGGCAGCGAAAAAATACATGGAAGTCTACCACAGGTTGCATCCGGAAATTGAGCCGAGAGTTAAGAAGACACCGTCTAGAAGAAAGGCCGTAAAGAAATGAGGGCCCTTCATAATAGCAGATTAAAAGAATATAGAGAACCCTTCGGTGCCATCAAATTAGGTGGCACTGTTTGTCTTGCTTTTGACCTTTTCGAAGAAGAGAGGGCAAATGTCGTTCTCAGAATCTGGATAGACGGCATAGGCGAAGCCTTTTATTCAATGAAAAAAAACGAAATGGCTGACAGAGTCAGATACACATATAATCTTAATTGCGAAATCCAAGCCCTTTACTGGTATTCCTTTAGAATAGATCGCAGTGACGGCACTTGTATGTACTACGGCGCTAAAGAAGGCAGCACGGGAGGCGAAGGTCAGATGTACTTCTGGCAACCACCTTCATTTCAGATTACGTGCTATAAAGAAAGAAAACTACCTGAGTGGTATAAAAATGCCATGGTTTATCAAATCTTCCCGGATAGATTCAATCGAGGCAAAGACTTTAGGGCAGAGGATTTCTGCTTGCAGCCAGATGGCCGAAAAGGCCCTGAGCGCAGATTTTGTGAGGACTGGTCTAAAATTCCATCATATGACAAGGATGAAAAAGGCAGGATGAAAAGCTGGGAGTTCTATGGTGGTACACTTAACGGCATAAGAGAAAAACTGGATTATCTAGTCTCCATAGGCGTTACAGCAATTTACTTAAACCCTATTTTTCAGGCAGCAAGCAATCACAGATATGATACTGGCGACTTCATGAAAATTGACAGCCTTCTAGGCACTGAAGAGGATTTCAAGGAGCTTTGCCAAGAAGCAGAGTCAAAGGGCATATCCATTATCTTAGATGGCGTCTTTAATCACGTGGGCTGCGACAGCAAATATTTCAATAAATATGGAAATTATCCCGACAAGGGAGCATGGCAAGGAGAAGATTCCCCTTATCGCAACTGGTTCAGCTTCAACGAAGATAGAAGCTACCAGTGCTGGTGGGGAGTGGACGACTTACCGACTGTGAGAAAGGATGCTGAAAGCTACAGACAGTTCATTTACGGTACTGGCCCCGCTGAAGGCGACGGTACTGGCCCCGCTGTTGTGAGCAAGTGGCTAAGACTTGGAGCTAAAGGCTTCAGACTGGATGTCGCCGACGAGCTTCCTGACGACTTTATTGCGGGAATCAAGGATGCCGTCCTTAGAGAAAAAGGCGAAGAAGGTTTGCTCATGGGTGAGGTCTGGGAAGATGCATCTAATAAAATAAGTTACAGCCAGCTGAGAAAATATTTTCTTGGAGACGAGCTGGACTGCGTAATGAACTACCCTTTCCGAGATGGAATAGAAGAATTTATTATGGGGGAAATCTCTGCCTATGACCTGGCGGAGAAGCTTATGAGCCTCTATGAAAACTACCCTCACGAGAATTTCTATGGTAATCTCAATCTATTAGGAAGCCATGACAGGAAGAGAGTTTTGACCTTGTTTGGGGCTGGTCCTGAAGAGGGCGGTAAAAGCCTTGCCTTGGGAAGGCTGTGGCTGGCGGTTTTGACACAGATGGCAATGCCTGGTGTGCCGTGCATTTACTACGGCGACGAGGCCGGGCTGGAGGGTGGCGACGACCCGCAAAATCGTGGCGCTTTCCCTTGGGGGCGCGAGGACAAGGATGCGGGGAATATTTACCGAAACGCTACTTCTTTGAGGAAGTTGTATCCACTGCTGACAGATGGTGATTTCGAGCCGGTGGCATATAACGACGACGTGTTTGGTTTCTATAGGCGCGGGGACGGCCAGACCATGCTGCTTCTGATTAACCGTAGCAGGGGCCAGGGCTACGAGGTGAAGATAAAGGCTGTGGACACTGGTTTTGACGCGGTGAACGGGGCTTGGCACGTTCCGGATGCAGATGGAAATATCAATCTGTACATAGGTCCCATGGGTTCTGCTCTCGTTGATTTTTCAGGCACAAAGAGGCTATCAAAACCTCTAGAGCCAGGCCACGGCGTTCTTGCTCACGTTACCTCTATTCCTGGGGGAACTTTGGGAGAACCTGCCTTTGAGTTCATAGATTTTCTAGCCGAAACAGGACAGAAATATTGGCAGATATTGCCGCTAAATCCAACGGATTCATTTGGTTCCCCTTATGCAGGAAGATCTGCTTTTGCAGGAAACGTGGACCTTACAGGCCTTAGTGAAGAGGAACTAGAAGCTGGCTTGAAGGTTTTACTGTCACCGGAGAAGGCTGAGGAAAGGGCGCGATATGAGCGGTTTAAGGAAAGAAATCGGTACTGGCTAGATGATTATGCAAAATTTTGCGCCCTTAAGGAGGCTGGACAGGAGGAATTCTATAAATATGGCCAGTTTGTCTTTGAGGAAATGTGGCAGGAAGTGAGAAATTATGCCCATAGTAAGGGGATAATGATTATAGGGGACATGCCTATGTATGTTTCTGCTGATTCTGCCGATGTTTGGGCTAATCCGCAGCTTTTTACCGTAGATGAAAAAGGTCATGTGACTGTGGAGGCAGGTGTTCCGCCTGATTATTTCAGTGCCGAGGGTCAGCTATGGGGAAATCCTATTTATAAATGGGAGGACATGAAGGCTGATGGCTTCCAGTGGTGGAAAAACAGATTTAGACGAGCAATAGAGCTTTATGATTATACTAGATTGGACCATTTTAGAGGTTTCGAAGCTTACTGGAGCGTTCCTAAGGGGAAGAAGGCCGCAGAAGGCTTTTGGTCTCTTGGCGTAGGTGCCGATTTCTTTAGGGAATGTTATAGGGAACTAGGCGAGCTGCCTTTTATCGCTGAGGACCTAGGGACTATAACTCCGGGGGTAAACGCTTTAAGGGAAATATGCGGTTTCTATGGCGCTGACGTTATGCAGTTTGCCGATTCGGATCCTCTTGAAGGATATAATCCGCCGGCTGGAAAGATTGCCTATAGTGGAACTCACGATAACGAGACCTTAAAGGGATGGGCAGAAAAAAGATATGGAAAATCTGAAGAGGAAACTCTTGAGATTGTTCATAGGCTTAAGGAAAACCTTCTTAGCACAGATGCAGATGTTGTGATTATGCCACTTCAGGATATTTTAGAATTGGGCGACGAGGCAAGAATGAATGTGCCGGGAGTAGCTGAAGGAAACTGGTCGTGGAGAGCGGACAAAGAACAATTAAAAAAAGTGTTGACATATAACAAAAAACGTAATAGACTATTGTTATCAACTTAATAGTTTACAAACCGATGATTGAGAGTAGTAGTTACTGATACCAAGTTTGGAGAGAGCCGCAGATGGTGAGATTGCGGTAGCGAGGCCGGTGATGAATGGACTCATGAGGGCAGGAAGAACGGATTACAAGTTTGGGGGTTTTGATATACGAAAAGCCTCGAGCGCATCTCAGTAATGCCTGACGGGAGCTCCACCCGTTACCCAGGGAGCAGGTATCACGCTGTACCTGAAATCAGTGCAGAATTTCTACTGCACGGGGTGGCACACATTGACTTACAAGTCTTTGTCCTCTATATAGCGGGCAAAGGCTTTTTTCTTTAGTCAGATTTATCCCCAAATGTTTGACAGCGTAGGAAGGAAGAGAGAAATGAAAAAACTTATTACACTGGCACTAACACTTGCACTTGTAGCATCCACTTTATTTGTAACAGGCTGCGGCGGCAGCTCCGGCGACAGCGGCGACAAGAAGGAAACCTTCAAGATCGGCATCGTTCAGCTGGTTGAACACCCATCACTGGACACAATTAGAGAAAATATTATCAAGGGCCTTGAAGATGAAGGCTTCAAGGAAGGGGAAAATCTAGAAATAGATTATCAAAACGGACAGAACGACATGAGCACAATGAAAAATATTGCACAGAAGTTCGTAGGCGATGAAGTGGACGTAATCGTTGCCATTGCAACACCTGCGGCTCAGGCCGCTTTGAGCGAGACAACGGATATTCCTATTATTTTCGCAGCAGTAACTGACCCTGCGAAGGCTGAACTTGTAATGGATAACGATGCTCCTGGCGGAAACGTAACAGGAACATCCGATGCAATTGCAGTTGACAAAATCATGGCTCTTGCAGAACAGATGACACCAGGTTTCAAAACTATCGGAGCTCTTTACAACTCTGGTGAAGCTAACTCAGCATCAGTAATCGAAGACCTGAAAGCTTATGCTAAGAAAAATGGCCTAAAGCTAGAAACTTCAACAGTTACAAATACAAGCGAAGTTCAGCAGGCTGCTCAGACATTAGCTGACAAATGTGACATCGTATTCTCACCAATTGACAACACTGTAGCTTCTTCAATGAAGGTTGCAACAGACGTATTCAATAAGGCGAAGGTTCCGTTCTATGTAAGCGCTGACTCTATGGTAAACGATGGCGGCCTTGCAACTTGCGGAATCGACTACAGCGTACTAGGTAAGGAAACAGGCAAGATGGTTGCACAGGTTCTTAATGGCAGTGATCCAGCAACAATGGCTGTAAAAACAATGTCAGACTTACAGGTTTACATCAATCAGGAAACAGCTGATACAATCGGCGTAAAAATCCCTCAGGATTTAATTGACAAAGGAGCTAATATTTTATGATGACTTTAAGCGCTCTGCTGGGAGCAGTAGAGCTAGGAACAATATATGCAGTTCTGGCACTGGGAATTTTCCTTTCATTCAGAACACTTAATATGCCGGACCTTACAGTAGATGGTTCAATCGTAACTGGAATGGCAACCTCTGCTATGCTTTGCACAGCAGGTGTAAATCCATATATCTCACTCATTGGCGCATTCATTACAGGTGGATGCGCTGGTTTGCTCACTGGAATTCTCCACACCAAATTCAAGATTCAGGCAATTCTGGCCGGAATTCTGGTAATGCTTGGATCCTACTCCATTAACCTTAGAATAATGGGAAAAACCCCAAATGTTCCCCTAGTTAACAGCGATACCATTTATTCTATGGCCGACAAAATCATGCCAGCAAGGTATTCGGGAATCGTAATCGGAGTAGTGCTTCTGGCAGTGGTAATTGCCCTATTATATATGTTCTTGAACACCAGGCTCGGTTTTGTCTTCCGTGCTACTGGAGATAATGAGGATATGGTAAGAGCATCGGGCGTATCTGCTGACAGCATGAAGGTTCTAGGACTGGCACTTTCCAATGGATTAGTTGGTCTTTCCGGTGGAATGTTGGCGCAGAATCAGGGCTTTGCTGATATTAGCAGCGGAACAGGAATGATGGTTATAGGCCTTGCTTCTGTAATTTTAGGTGAGGTTGTCTTTGGAACTAGCACATTGCTGAGAAGATTAGTTGCAGCATCTCTAGGTGCTGTACTTTACAGAATAATTATTTCCCAGGCCTTATATCTGGGAATGGAATCCAGCGATCTGAAGCTGGTATCTGCAGTAATCGTAGCCGCAGCCTTATACCTAGGCGTATTAGGAGAGCGCGGAGCAAGAATCAGAAGGAGGAAAGGTCAAAATGGAAAAGCTGCTTCAAATTCATAATCTGACCAAGGTTTTTGGCGAGGGCACTATTAACGAAAAGATTGCCCTTTCAGATCTTTCCCTGGATGTGAAAAGTGGAGACTTCATAACTATTATAGGTAATAACGGGGCGGGCAAGTCCACTCTGCTTAACTGCATCTCCGGCGTTTTCCCCATAGACAAGGGCGAAATAATAATTGCCGGCAAGGACAGAACCAAGGAACCGGAACACAAGCGGGCAAAACACATAGGGCGCGTTTTCCAGGATCCTCTTAAGGGAACTGCCTTTGATATGACTATTGAAGAAAACCTGGCAATTGCCTCTGCCAAGAACAAGTCAAGAGGCCTGCAACGCGGAATTACCAAAACTGATAAGGACATGTTCCGACAGCAACTGGCGACTCTTGAAATGGGGCTAGAGGACAAGATGACCCAAAAGGTCAAGCTACTTTCTGGTGGGCAGAGACAGGCTTTGACGCTGTTTATGGCAGTAACTTCCGAACCGTCTGTTTTGTTATTGGATGAGCATACGGCAGCTCTTGACCCGTCGGCGGCAGCCAAGGTGCTTGAGCTTACTGAAAAATTTTCTCAGAGAGAGAATATGTGTACCATGATGATTACTCACAATATGAAGGATGCTCTTCGCTACGGAAATAGAACAATTCTGATGCAGAGTGGTCGCATCGTTATGGATATTTCAGGTGAGGAACGTGCGCAGATGACAGTGGAAAGACTTATCGAAAAGTTTAAAATTGATAACGACAGAATGTTACTGTAGCAATTCTCACAGGGAATCCTTGGGGATTCCTTGACAAGTCTGCTTATTTTCAGTACAATAGAAAGGTCTTTACGGACGTAATTTGAATCAAATTTAGAAAGGTGAAATAGATATGAAAAGAATTAAGACAATCGAAACAAGAAATCTTGAAAATAGCATGAAAGACGGCGGATGCGGCGAATGCCAGACTTCATGTCAGTCAGCATGCAAGACATCCTGCGGAGTTGCTAACCAGGAGTGTGAAAAGAAGAACTAATGATACATCAGTATAAACTTAACGGTTTCAATATCGTTATAGATGTTTATAGTGGTTCAGTACATGTAGTGGATGATGTTGCCTATGACATCATCCAACTTTTTTGTACAGAGGAAAAAGAGACCATTATTGAGAAGATGCTGGACAAGTACTCCGACGAGCAGGATGTAACAAGAGAGGAGCTTGAAGAGGTCTTCAGCGATATTGAGGAACTGAAAAAAGATAGAAAACTATTTACCGATGACATATATGAACCAAATGCCTTTGACCTGAAGAACAGACACACTGAGGTTAAGGCTCTTTGCCTGCATGTTGCTCACACATGTAATCTGAACTGTTCATATTGCTTCGCGAGCCAGGGAAATTTCAACGGCGAGCGAGGCTTAATGAGTTTTGATACTGGTAAGAGAGCGCTGGATTTTCTTATTGAAAACTCCGGGGACAGACGTAATCTGGAGGTGGACTTCTTTGGTGGCGAACCGCTGATGAACTGGCAGGTTGTGAAGGATTTGGTGAACTACGCGAGAAGCGTTGAGAAGGAGCACAACAAGAACTTCAGATTCACTCTGACAACTAACGGTGTCGGAATCGACGACGATGTAATTGAATTTGCAAATAAGGAAATGCATAATGTTGTTTTGAGCTTGGACGGACGCAAGGAGGTTCACGACCACCTGCGTAAGACTATTAATGGCGAAGGCAGCTATGACATGATTATTCCAAAGTTCAAGAAGCTGGTTGAGTCAAGGGGCGGCAAGGACTACTACATGCGTGGAACTTTTACTCACAACAATGTAGATTTTACTGAGGATATTTTCCATATGGCAGACCTAGGTTTCACGGAACTTTCCATGGAGCCAGTTGTGTGTGCGCCTGAAGATCCTTATGCTCTGACAGAGGAGGATTTGCCTAAGCTTTTTGAGCAGTATGAAATTCTTGCCAAGGAAATGATTAAGAGAAAGAAGGCCGGAAATGGCTTCACTTTCTATCATTATATGATTGACCTTAATCACGGACCTTGCATTTACAAGAGAATTTCCGGTTGCGGCTCTGGAACTGAATATTTTGCAGTAACTCCTTGGGGAGATCTTTACCCATGCCATCAGTTTGTCGGCGATGAAAAATACAAAATGGGTGACATCTGGAACGGAATCACTAAGGAAGATATTCGTGACGAATTCAAATCTTGCAATGTTTACTCTCGCGATGAATGCAGAGATTGCTGGGCGAGACTTTACTGCAGCGGTGGCTGTGCGGCTAACGCTTATCATGCAACAGGTTCAGTTAAGGGCGTATATGAATACGGCTGCGAATTGTTCAAGAAGAGAATTGAATGTGCAATAATGATGCAGATTGCAATGATGGAGGAATAATTCTATGAATTGTAAGCTAATGAGAAAATTCATGGCTCTGCTTTTGGTCTTTTCCATGATGTTTGCTATGATGCCGGCAATGGTTTGGGCAGATAGCAGCGCTGACCGCAGTGCAAAGCTTGTTGAAGAGGGGCTGAAGGATGCGACAAACTACTGGACAACAAAACAAGCAGCAGACTTTGCCTCATTTGATAATGAATGGTATTTCTTCGACCTAAGCCGTGCAGGGGTATCTATTGACCCTGCAGTTGTGGAAAAATACGTTGCATCCGTTACAGAAACATATGCAGGAAGATTGACCTTCAAATATACGAAGCCGACAACTTTAGCTCGCGTTACCCTGGCCTTAGGTGCTGTAGGCGCTGACCCTACAAAGGTTGGAAAAATCAACCTTGTGGAAATGCTTTATAACAACAAGGATATAGGCGGCGATAATACAAGTAATGAGGCTATGTGGGCTTTGATTGCCTTAGATAGCAAAAATTATGCTATTCCTGCAGGAGCAGCATGGACTAGGGATAAGCTGATTGACGCGACCTTAGAATATCAAAACGCCGACAAGGGTTTTGTCCTTTTCAAGGGTGGCAAAACAGATATTGATATGACTGCTATGGCAATTCAGGCATTGGCGCCTTACTATAATAAGAATGCTAAGGTTAAGAAGGCTGTAGACGGAGCACTTGAATTCTTAAAATCAAATCTGAACAAGAACTGTCAGTTTGAAAGAAAAGAGCAGGGTGGAACATCTGTAATAAGCTCTGAGACCAGCTCACAGGTTTTGATTGCTTTAGCTGCTATGGGAATGGATCCGCTGGATGCTAATAATGGCTTCGTTAAGGGCGATAAAAACCTACTTACTGGCCTGGACGCTTTCCGCGTTAAGGGCAAGGGCTTCAAGCACGTGGCTAGCGTAGGCGTAAACGCTATGGCAACTGAACAGGCGATGCGTGGACTTGAATCTTGCAGAAGATTGTCTGCAGGCGAGAAGTCTCTATATGACTTGTCTGACGCCGGAAATCAGCCTGGAGATGACACATCTGTCGACAACGCTAAGAAGGCAAAGCAGATTGTCTCCAAGATGAGCCTGACAACTGTTGCGACAAAGACAAAGAAGAAGACTGTAACAGTTAAGGTAAATATGACTAATAAGACAGCGGCAGACCTTAAGTCTATCCAGAAGCTTGGCTATAATGTAAAGTACAGCTTCTACAGCGCTGCAAAGCAGAACGGAGCTTATAAGGTAGCGGCAACTAAGAAAGCCAATTCTTATATTTTCGCCAAGGGCAAGAAAGGCGCACGCTTCTACTATAAAACCCAGGTTCGCGTGTACGACAAAAAGGGCAAGTTAATAGCTCAGACTTCTTTAGCAAAGAGCAAGTACGCAAGCAGAGTTTGGGTTAAATAAAGCATAATTCAAAAATACCACATCATACAGGCCTCCGGATTTCCGGAGGCCTGATTTACTGGGCATACAATCTATCAATCCTGGCACATTCAACGATTTTTGAGACGCCAGTACCAAAGCTAGGTGAAATATCTATGAGAAATCGTCGTTTTTTTCTATTGCGTCAAGTCTTGGGAGGAAACTTGTATCGCTTTTTATGCAAGAATTGTCCCTTTACTAGAGAAAATGCTGGGCATGTGGGCAATGCTGTTGGAAATATGAGGGAGAAATTGAATAGATAGATGCTGCGTGGCTAGAATTTTGGTACTGGCAAGGTGAAATCACCTGGAATGTGCCAGAAATGATAGAATTAACAGTGGAAATCCGCCCTGGATTCCTAAATATTGCAAAAATAGGGCATGAATTGGCATTGTTATGTAGAATTGAGACAGAGGTAAATACTTAATGGAAATATATGTATGGTAACTGAGCGCCGTACGTGATATAATGAGATTGGTTACATATGGAGTCTTTTATAGCGAAACAGGAGGAGACAAAATGAAGACTAACGGTAAACGTATAATTGCTGTATTATTATCATTTGTTATGGTTTTAGTATTCATGCCTTCAATGGCATTTGCTGCAGCTACTAGTGACGATTTTGGCGAAGTACCAAAGGGAGATGTTGAGTCTTTTAATGTTGGTGAGGCAAAGGACGCTACACTTTCGTCAAAGAAAGATATGGTGACATATAAGTTTATTCCTGAACAAAGTGGACATTATATTTTTCAATCCAAGGGAGACTTGGATACATATGGAATAGCTTTTTTCAAAACTAAGAATGAATGGAGCTACGCTTCTGGCGGAAATGGAGGGGGAAGCTGATAACTTCCTAGTTGATTTCTATGCAGATAAGGGAAGGACGTATTACCTGCAGGTGGTTATAGCTCCATATGCTGAGAAGCCTGTAAAATACGGGAATCTTCAGTTAACCCTTACCAAATCTGTAATGAATAGTAGCAAAATGAAGGTTACTGCTACAAAAAAATACGTATATACAGGAAAGAGAATTAAACCTACAGTTAAGGTGAACTATGATGGAAAGCAATTAGAAAACGGCAAGGACTATACTCTAGATTTACAGTATTTAGAAAACAAGGTTGGACCTAATGAATTTCTTGTAATAGGTTCTCCAGAATATATAGGAGAACATTGGGTGTTTATTACAATCCTTCCAAAGAAAGCGAACATCTCTAAAGCAGTTGCAGGCGATAAGCAGGTTACTGTTACTATGAAAACTAAGGTAGCCAAAACAGGTGGAAACACTTACCAGATTGCATATAAGGCAAAGGGCGCATCTGCCTGGAAATATGTAACTACAAAGTCACAGAAGCAGACTATTAAGAAATTGAAAGCTGGTAAGCAGTACCAGATAAAGGTTCGCGCATTCAAGAAAGTAGAAGTTAATAAATATACTGGAGATTGGGGTGCAGTGAAGACTACAGCTACAGTAAAATAGATTAATGTTTTTTTAGACAACTCAAAAGTAACCACTTACACAGGCCTCCGGATTTCCGGAGGCCTGATTTACTGGGCATGCCATATCTGATAGAATAACATGAAGAAATGAAAAATAAAAAAAGAGTTGTAAAAAAATGTTAAATAAGGTAGAATAAAGAAAATATGGATATAGATAAGTTATACTGAATTACAGAGAAAACCAGGAGAAATTCAAATGGCAGATGAAAAAGAAAGGGATGCTATTCCGTCGGAAACACACTTGGCGGAAAGTATGGACCCTGATATAAGAAGTCTTATTTATGTTGTACGAAATAAACAAGTGATGTTGGATAGTGATTTAGCATTGTTGTACCAGGTGGAAACAAAAGCTTTGAACCGTGCTGTAAAACGAAACATAAAACGTTTCCCAGACGATTTTTGTTTTCAGTTAACAGATGAGGAAGCTCAGATTTTGCGGTGCCAATCTGGCACCGCAAAATCTACAGAAGAGGAAAAGAAGGATAGGCGAGGTGGTAGGAGAACGTTACCATATGTGTTCACCGAACAGGGGATATCTATGCTGGCTAGTGTATTACATAGTGATGTAGCGATAAGTGTTAGCATAGGTATTATGCGAGCTTTTGTAGAAATGAGACGTTTTATAGCAAACAATACATTTCTTTTTGAAAAGATTAGTGATGTCGAACTAAGACAACTTGAGTATCAAAAAAAGACGGATAAAAAACTGGAGGAAATCTTCAAGCATATTTCTGAGAATGAGGAGACCAATCAGAAGGTGTTCTTTTCGGGTCAAATCTACGATGCGTTTAGTTTGTTAGTCGACATTATTCAGGAAGCAGAGAACAGTATTATTTTGGTAGATGGTTATGTGGATGTAGGAACTCTCAATATTATATCAAAAAAGAAAGCGAATGTATCGGTAAAAATTTACACATCTCAAAGAGCAAAACTCAATCAAAAGGACGTGGCTAATTTCAATGCCCAATATCCCAAGCTAGGTGTGGAATATACAAGTAGTTTTCATGACCGATTTTTAGTAATAGATGATAAAAAAGCCTATCATATAGGAGCATCTCTAAAAGATGCAGGAAAAAAATGTTTTGGAATAAACCTGATTGAAGATATGAATATTCTAAGGAATATTGTTAAAAGTTTGGAAAAAGAATCTAACGACTAGTGCTTTAGGCCCGCAGGCCATACTGTCAACTCCATTGACGAACCGCTTGCAAATATGCTAAAATGACATGGCTTATAAAAGGACATTAAAGAAAAAAGGAAGATAGATGCTATGAGAATTAACAAATACATAGCTAGCGCAGGGCTGGCAAGCAGAAGAAAGGCAGACGAGCTTATTGCTAATGGAAATGTAAGAGTCAATGGGGCTGTTTTGAAGGAGCCGGGATATGATGTAGCTGAAGGTGACGTAGTTGAGGTTAACGGCCGCAGAATTGAAAGTAATGAGAAGAAGGTTTACATACTGTTAAATAAGCCTGTTGGATTCGTTACAACTGTTAGCGACGATAAAGATAGAGACACAGTTATGGATCTTGTGGCTGATGTGGACAGCAGAATTTTCCCTGTAGGAAGACTCGACTACAACACTTGCGGAATGCTTATTATGACCAACGATGGCGACTTCGCATACAGATTGACACATCCTAAGCACGAGATGCCAAAGACATATAGGGCCTTAGTTGCAGGTGTGCTTTCAGATGAAAAGTGCAGACGCCTGGAGAGAGGCGTGGATATTGGAGGGTTCAAAACTTCGCCTGCTAAGGTGCGCGTCGTTAGGGGGACTCCAAAGACTACACTTGTAGACATCACTATTCACGAAGGAAAGAATCGCCAGGTTCGCAAGATGTTCAAGGCTGTTGGCAACAACGTACAGCAGCTACAGAGAATTGCTATCGGAGACATTAAGCTAGGTAGACTGGCAGAAGGGCACTACAGAAAGCTGACCCGCGAAGAAGTCGAATACCTAAAGAGCAGATAAACGCCGAGCGTGGCAGGCGCGGTAGACAAAAAACGAAATTCAAAGTAAAATAAAAACTGCCTGAAATGCAGAAGCACTCAGGCAGTTTTTATTTTTTGGAGTATGTATAAACACTATTTTCTCTTGAAATCCTTAGGAGTTACACAAGTTCCTGTTGCTCTAGCAACAACGATTGGTTCTTCTAAGAAGTCAGCAGCTGAAGCGTTGATGTCTTTTCTTGAAACGATAACTTTTCTAGCTTCAAATTTCATCTTTCTTGAAGTGTTTCCGATCTTAGTGATTTCCCCGTAAGCTTCGATGTAGTCACCAGCGTAAGTTGGAGCTAAGAATTCTACGTTGTCATATGCGCAGAATAAACCTTCGTCACCGTCTAACTTGATTAAAAGTTCAGTAGCAACGTCACCGAAAAGGTGAACCATGTGAGCTCCGTCTACTAATTCTCCACCGTAGTGAGCGTCTTTAGCGGACATTCTTACTCTGATTAATGATGTGATTTTCTCTTCCATTGGTCTGTTCTCCTTTATGTTATAATGTAATATCAATAAATATATCTTCTTTAGTATACACATAAATCAAAACGGTGTAAATAATATTTGCAAAATATCTGAGAAGGTTGTATTATTGATATGAAAAGGAGTGAACCGAAATGTGTTCACAAAGAAAGGTTTGAAACGAATATGGCACAAAATTACGGCACAAACAGGGTACTCGAGCCTCAGTATGTTTTGCCCACCTCCGCTTGGAGACTGGACAACAGCAGACGCCTCAACCCCGAAGAGATACGCGTAAATGTGAAAAAAATTCATATAGAAGGTACCAGCTTCAAGGAAATCTGCCTGGAGGCTAACTACAACGAGCAGAAAATCAAGCAGATGATTTTGGACATTGTCATTCGTAGAGGCAAGCTGCACAACCCGGTTACCGATACCGGCGGGCTGTTCTACGGCGTCGTTGACGAAATCGGCAAGAGTTTTCGCAACGCTAAAGGTTTTGTTGTTGGCGATGAGGTTGTGTGCAATGCCAGCCTTGCGTCGGTGCCTATTTACATAGAAAAAATTCTTTCTGTAGACCGCGCTTTCGGACAGATCGACGTGGAGGGGTACGCCATACTCTACGACGAAATACCCCTGGTATCAAAACCCCCAGAGGTTCCCACCAATATGTTGCTTTACACTCTGAACGAGTCGGGAACTCTGTACCGCATATCCACAGAGGCTGTTGGTAAGAAGAGGATATTAGTAGTAGGGAATAACCTGCTGTCTAACCTGCTATTTGGATACGCAATTCGAAGAGTGGCGAGAGACGATGCAGAAATAGTGTGTCTGCTAGACAGGAAGACGGATTATGTACTAAAAGGAAAAAGTATAGATGAACTGACTGAGAAGGTTTTTACCGAGGTGCATTATGTGGATATTTTGAAGCCGCTGGAATGTTTGACTAAGGTAAAAGCTGAGTCGTATTTTGACTTGTCGGTAAACTGTGCAGATATTCCAGGTGCGGAGACGATTAATATTTTAGCAACGAAGAGTGGCGGAACTGTAGTATTCGCAAATCTAATCAACAACTACAACATCGCCCTTTATATCACTGAGTCAATTTCCAAACAGCTAGAAATCAAGTGCGCCGATGGTTACGTTGAAGCTTACGACGAATTTGACATTAGCATAGTTGAGGCCATGAATCCGTACATCAGTGATGCAATTGCATCGGATCCAAGCATTAACGACGACCCGGCATATGCGTACACGAGAGAGTCTCGTATAATGGAAGCTTCTGGGCAGCGCCGAACCGTAATGAGCGATTTTGTCTGCGAAAGTAGAGCTATGGCTAAGGTTGTTGAAGATATTTTTAAAGCAGCTAAGTACGATTGTAACGTTTTGATAACGGGAGACTCCGGAGTAGGCAAGGCAACCGTTGCATCAAGCATACATAAAAATAGTAGCAGAAAGATGCAACCGCTTATCAATATAAACTGCGCATCGATTTCTGCTAATGTAATAGAAGCAGAATTTTTCGGAGTGGAGCGCGACGAAGAAAATGGAATTCAAGGGAAGAAGGGATATTTTGAGCTGGCTGACAAAGGAAGTATTTTCCTTAATGAAATAAATTATCTGCCTATGGAAATGCAGGCCAAGCTTCTGCGAGTAGTTCAAGATGGAGAATTCTACAGAGTGGGCGGAACCCAGCTGATAAAAACAGACGTAAGAATTCTTTGCGCCACCGATGGTACCCTAGAAGAGGACGTGGAAAACGATCGATTCAGACGAGATCTTTTCTATCAATTAAATGTAGTAAAAATCAAGGTGCCTAATTTAAGTGAGAGAATGGGCGACATACCGGCACTTGTAAGCTATTTCATCAGCAAATATAATAGGAAATACGAAATCAAGAGAAAAATGGACCCCGATGCCATAGAATATTTGAAGCAGTGCGAGTGGCCGGGCAACATCAGACAGTTGGAAACTGTAGTTCAAAGACTTATGATTACGGCAAAGAGCGAAAAAATCTCACTTCTTGACGTAATGAGAGAGTTGCACGCCGATGTCTTCGATGGAGGCAACCCGTTACCTGAAGGGGCGAAAAACGATGCCGAGGGCGAAATTGACCTGGAAAAAATGGTAAACAATTTCGAGCGCACCCTAATAAAGCATGCCTGCCAGCAGCATGGGTCTACGCGAAAAGCAGCCAAAGCCATTGGTATCAGTCAGACACAGCTTGTTCGTAAAAAGAAGAAATACGGCATATAGGCACCAATGTCAAAACCGACAAGTATGGGTAGGCTTTGGTGGTTTTGATGTTGCGAGGTTGAAAAGCGGTACGTGAGGCGAGTGAATCATAAACGGTTCACTCGTTTTTTGTATGAACCGCTTTGTGTTCAAAAACGGATTGTCAGTAATTTCAAGCAAAAACGCAATTAATTTTATTGACTGCTATGCCATTTTTGAATAAAATTTTATACGTAATTTATAGGAGATAAAATTTATTCGTATTAACGGAGGTAGGAAACAATGGAGTACAAGAAAGGTGACATTTACGGATCACACAGAGTAATCAGCCCAAAAGGAGTTCTTCCACAGCCGGCTGAAGTAATTGATAACACAATGGAAATCTATGATAACGAAGTATTAATCGACGTTCAGACTTTAAACATCGACTCAGCTTCTTTCACTGAAATTTCCAGACGTTCAGATGGCGATATCGAAAAGATTAAGGAAACAATCATGGGTATCGTTGAAAAGACTGGTAAGCACAAGAACCCATGGACTGGTTCCGGCGGAATGCTTATCGGTACAGTTAAAGAAATCGGACCTAACTTCAAGGGAGACCTAAAGGTTGGAGATAAGATTGCTACATTAGTATCATTATCACTTACACCACTGAAGTTAGATGAAATCTTAGAAATCAGACCTGAAATCGACCAGGTTGACGTTAAAGGACAGGCAATTCTGTTCCAGAGCGGAATCTACGGAATTCTTCCAGATGACATTCCTGAAAACCTTGCTCTTTCCGTATTAGACGTTGCAGGTGCACCAGCACAGACTGCAAAGATCTGCCACCCAGGACAGACAGTAGTTATCCTAGGCGGAGGCGGAAAGTCCGGTATGCTTTGCTGCTACGAAGCAAAGAGACAGGTTGGAGTTAACGGAAGAGTTATCTGCGTAGACGGATTCGAATCTTCAATCGAAAGAGCTAAGAGCATCAACTGTGCACACGACTATGTTGTAGCTGACGCTACTGACGCTGTTGCTATGTACAGACTAATCAGCGACCTAACTGATGGCGAATTAGCTGACGTTGTAGTAAACGTAGTAAACATCCCTAACACTGAAATGGCTTCAATCCTTGCATGTAAGGATGATGGTTTGGTATACTTCTTCTCAATGGCAACTTCATTTACTAAGGCTGCTCTTGGTGCTGAAGGTGTTGGTAAGGACGTTACAATGATGATGGGTAACGGATATACTAAGGGACACGCTAAGGTTGCTCTAGAAATCTTAAGAGAAAGCAAAGAAATCAGAGACTTATTTGCTAAGCTTTACGCTTAATTCGGAAAATAACGGAACTGCAAAAGGTTAATTACTGAACCTTTTGCGGTTCGTTTGTGAGTCTTTCGAACCGATACTGGTTCAGAAAGGTTTTGGTTGAAGATAGTTGACTACGCAATTAATGCCTTTGTAGATTTTGCCTCTAGAATCATCTATAATTTAAGTAAGATTTATTTTTAGGAGGATTAAAATTATGAAAAAAGGATGCCCATACGGAACACACAGAGTTATTTCTCCTGCAGGAGTTTTACCTCAGCCGGCAGATAAGATCGATAACACAATGGAACTATATGATAACGAAGTTCTAATTGATGTTAAGACTTTAAACATCGACTCAGCATCATTTACGGAAATTTGCAAGAGAGTTCTTAACAAGAAGCCTTCCGAAGTAACTACTCAGGAAGAAATGGATAAGATCGGTGCAAAGATGATGGAAATCGTTGATAAAGCCGGCAAACATAAGAACCCATGGACTGGATCCGGCGGTATGCTTCTAGGTACTGTAGAAGAAATCGGACCAAACTACGTTGGAGATCTTAAAGTTGGCGACAAGATTGCTACATTAGTATCACTTTCACTAACTCCATTAAGAATCGACGAAATCGTTGCTATGAGACCTGCTATTGACCAGGTTGACATTAAGGGTAAAGCAATTCTGTTCCAGTCTGGTATCTACGGAATCATTCCTGACGATATGCCTGAAAAGACAGCTTTATCAGCATTAGACGTTGCAGGAGCACCTGCACAGGCTGCTAAGCTATGCCAGCTTAACCAGAAAGTACTGGTTATCGGTGGTGGCGGAAAATCCGGTCTTCTATGCTTATACGAAGCAAAGAAGAGAGTTGGAGTTAACGGTCTAGTAGCATGCGCTGCTGGTTCACAGAAATCAGAAGATAGAGCTAGAGCTCTAGATTTAGCTGACGTATACTTCCACATGGATGCTACAGATGCAGTTGGAATGTATCACAAGGCAATGGAAATTACTAATGGCGAATTATTCGACATCGTAATCAACTGTGTATCAATCGAGAACACAGAAATGGCTTCAATCCTTGCATGTAAGGACGAAGGTACTGTTTACTTCTTCTCAATGGCAACTTCATTCACTAAGGCTGCTCTTGGTGCTGAAGGTGTTGGTAAAGACGTTAACATGATCATCGGTAACGGATACACTAAGGGTCACGCAGCTGTTACTCTTCAGTGCTTAAGAGAACATGAAGGATTAAGAAAACTGTTTGAAGAATTATATGCATAATTCATAAATATTTTTAAATACCATATTTTATAAGGAGATATAAAATGGCAACTAGAAATTGGAAAGATATTCCTCTATTTAAGGACGTTACAGACGAACAGTGGAACGACTGGCATTGGCAGGTAAGCCACAGACTTTCAACTGTAGAAGACATCGCACAGGTTATCAACTTAACTGAACAGGAAAGAGCTGACATCGAAAAGGTTATCGGCGGATTCAGAGTTGGTATCACTCCTTACTATGCATCATTAATGGATCCAGATGATCCAAGATGTCCAGTAAGAATGCAGGCTGTTCCTACTCTTGCTGAAATGCACAGATCAGAAGCTGACGATGCTGACCCACTTCACGAAGATGCTGACTCCCCAGCTCCTGGATTAACTCACAGATATCCAGACAGAGTTTTATTCTTAATCACTGACCAGTGCTCAATGTACTGCCGTCACTGCACAAGAAGAAGACTTGCTGGTGAAACTGACGGAGCTAGATCAAGAGAAGATATCGATGCATGTATCGATTACATCAGAAGAACTCCTGTAGTTAGAGACGTTCTTCTATCAGGTGGAGATGCCCTTTGCGTTGAAGACGAAACATTGGAATACATCATCAGCGAACTAAGAAAGATCCCTCATGTAGAAATCGTTAGAATTGGATCAAGAACACCAGTTGTAATGCCTCAGAGAATCACTGATGATCTAGTAAACATGCTTAAGAAGTACCACCCAGTATGGCTGAACACACACTTTAACCATCCTAAGGAAATCACTCCAGAATCAAGAGAAGCTTTAAGAAAGCTTGCTGATGCTGGTGTACCTCTAGGAAACCAGTCAGTACTATTAAGAGGTGTTAACGACTGTAAGCACATCATGAGAGAATTAGTTCACGAACTAGTTAAGAACAGAGTAAGACCTTACTACATCTACATCTGTGACCTTTCAGTAGGTATCGAACACTTCAGAACTTCAGTTGCTAAGGGAATTGAAATCATCGAAGGATTAAGAGGTCACACTTCAGGATATGCTGTTCCTACATTCGTAGTGGACGCTCCTGGTGGCGGTGGTAAGACTCCTGTAATGCCTCAGTACGTAATTTCAGAAACTCCTGATAAGGTAATCCTGAGAAACTACGAAGGTGTTATCACTACATACACTCAGCCTCGTCTTCCAGACCTTAAGTGCACTTGCGATTACTGCACAGGTAAGAAGACTTACAGATACGAAGGCGTATCCGCTCTAGGCGAAGGTTTACAGATTAAGTCAATGGAACCTGCTCACCTTCTGAGACATGAGAGAAACAAACACTAATTTGTAAGTTTTATATCTAAAGGGAGACAACAGTCTCCCTTTAGTGACTAATTTAGAAATATTGAAATAAAGGAAGATTCAGACAGTAATGGGATTGTTATACGAGTTATCAAATAAATACAAGACTTTATCCATTGTCGGCATGGCTAAAAATGCTGGTAAAACTACAGCACTGAATTATCTTATTGAAGAAGCAATGGATGATGGAATTGCATTGGGTATAACCTCCACAGGAAGAGACGGCGAAATGGAAGACCTGGTAACAGGCACTGAAAAGCCTAGAGTTTTCTTGGACGAGGGATCTTTAGTAGCAGTTCCTGCACAGCTGTATGAACTTGCAGATGCAGGTCTAGAAGTAGTTAAGAAGACCAAATATTCTACAGCTATTGGTACACTACTAGTTTGCAGAGTTATGCAAGCTGGATATGTACAGGTTGCAGGACCTGTAATCAACGCTGAACAGAAGAAGCTTTGTGCTGATATGCTTGAACTGGGATGCGACCTAGTGCTTATAGACGGCGCTATAGACAGAAAATCCATTGCATCACCCGATACTTCAGATGCAATTATCTTAGCCACTGGTGCAGTTCTTTCTAGAAGAATGCAGAAGGTTGTGGAAGACACAGCTCACGTGGTAAATCTGTACAAGACAGAAGAATTAGAAGAAGGTATCTACAGAGATGCCATTGAAGAACATAATTTTGACGACAAGATTATGCTTGTCAGTGAAGACGGCAAAGTAACTAAGTTAGGTTTGTTAACGGGCCTGGGCGAATCAAGAAAGATCGACCATGCCATTCAGCCTGACACAAAATATGTTTACATACCGGGAGCCTTTACTAACAGCGTAGTAAATGAAATGAATCTTAAGAAGCTGAAGCAGGTGGAATTCGTGTTCAAGGACCCGACAAAGATATTTGTGAATTCCATGGACTGGAGAAACCTGAAGAAAAAGGGATTCACTGCAAGCGTACTTAAGAATATAGAAATCGCAGCAATTACAGTCAATCCGTGGGCTCCGGCAGGATACACGTTTGACAATGCATTGCTAGTTAAGGAAATGCAAGAAGCAATTCCTGATATACCTGTTATCGATGTAAGGATGTAGAAAAATGATAGTGAAAAGCAACTGGCGTCTTGCCAATGTTAAGACCAGAAGAGAAACTGGCCTAGACTATGTAATACAGAATATCAATTTGATTACACCATTCGGTAAGAAGCAATTAAAAGACCTGAAGGCATTTCCGCCAGGCATGGAAGCAGAACTTAACGAAGAGTTTGACAGAGTTGAAAAAATGATTACCTACATAAAGGAAAATCAGAAAAAAGCAACGCAGCTGTCAGAAGTCTTCATGGAAATGAAGGATACAACTCTTACTGTTGAGAGAAGCCGCACTGACATTCTGTCAGTAGTTGAACTTTATGAAATGAAGTCCTTGCTATTGCAGATGCGCCAGGTATTAAAATTTACAGCAACAGAGGATTTCAATATTCCTAAAGCATTTGTTCTCGAAGACACTGAAAGCTTATTAGACGAACTGGATCCAAGTGGAGATCGACTAAACACATTTTATATCTACGACGAATTCAGTGCTAAGCTACATGAGCTAAGAGTTAAGAAACGTGATTTTGAGATTCTGATTAGAAAGTCTCAGAAGAAGCGTAGAGAAGAAATCCGTAAGGAATATGGAATTCAGCTGACACCTAAATTTGACATTGTGGTCGCAAAATCACATGCAGACTATGATAAAATCTTAAATATATCTGACCTGGAATTAGTTGACCAGGACTATATGAGCGCAACCTTCCAACTCAAACTTAACGACGAAGCTTACGCTTATATGGGGAAAATAGAAGAACTGAACGGTGAGATTGAAGTAGAAGAAGAACTTATTAGAAAAGACCTTTCCGAAAAAATCGCACAGTACAGTGACGTGCTCCTTGAAAACTGCACTAAGATTGGAGCTCTTGACCTAGCCCTTGCAAAGGCATACTTCTTTATTGAAAGAAATCTAACTAGACCTGAAATTGTTGCAGAACATGTGATAGAATTTATAGACGGCAGAAACCTTGCAGTAGAAGAAGTAGTTAAAAAGAAGGGTAAGGAATACTGTCCGGTATCTCTGAGTCTGAGAGATGGCGTTACAGTTATTACCGGTGCAAACATGGGTGGTAAGACCATTTCCCTGAAGCTTGCAGGACAGGTAGCAATTTTAGCCCAGTACGGATTCTTCGTACCAGCTGTGAAGGCTAAAGTTGGACTGTCAAACTATATGCAGATGCTTATCGGAGACTCACAGTCTGTTGAAAGAGGTCTGTCCAGCTTCGGTTCAGAAATGGAAGAACTTAAGGAAATTCTTGATAAGGGTGAAGACAGAAGCTTGATTCTAGTAGATGAAATCGCTTCAGGTACTAACCCTACAGAAGGAACCGCTCTTACAAAGAGCTTGGTTGATTATCTAATTGAAAGACCTTATATTTCACTGATTACAACCCACTTTGAAACAGTTACAGAACGCGAAGGCGTTGTAAATATGCAGGTCCGCGGGTTAGCAGATTGCGACTTTGTTCTCTTGGGAAGAGAGTTACAGTATGCAAATCGTAAAGACCGAATTAACATTATTTCCAAATACATGGATTATAGACTATGTAAGGTGGAAAACGAGAAACAAGTTCCTAAAGATGCTCTTAATATAGCCACTATGCTAGGAATAGACAAAGTGATTATTGACGGAGCGAAGAAGTATATTAAATGAGGAGAAAAAGAGATGAAAAGCAAACTAAATCTTGATTCAAAGATTGTTGACAGTGCACGTGCTCATGCTGCAAATATCGCTCATGATATGCAGTCATTCATCGACAGACACACTACAGTGTCAACAGAAAGAACAATCTTGAGACTCTTAGGCGTTGACGGCGTTGACGACGTTGACAACCCACTTCCAAACGTAGTAGTTGACCAGTTAAAGGATGCTGGTGCACTTCCTACAGGAGTAGCTTACTGGATTGGTAACGCAATGGTACAGACAGGTAAAAATCCTCAGGCTATTGCTGAAGAAATGGCTGCAGGAAAGCTAGATATCACTAAGCTTGACCACTGCACACAGGAAGAAGCTGCAGAAGCTCTTAAACCTGTAATCAAAGAAACTTTCGCTAAGATTGATGCTCAGAAGGCAAAGCGTCAGGAATATCTTGACACAATCGGCGAAGGACCAGAACCTTACATCTACGTAATCGTAGCTACTGGTAACATCTATGAGGACGTTATCCAGGCACAGGCTGCTGCTAGACAGGGTGCTGACATCATCGCTGTAATCAGAACTACAGCTCAGTCACTTCTTGACTACGTTCCATTCGGAGCTACAACTGAAGGTTTCGGTGGTACTTACGCTACTCAGGAAAACTTCAGAATCATGAGAAAAGCTCTTGACGAAGTTGGTGAAGAAGTTGGTAGATACATCAGATTATGTAACTACTCATCCGGTATGTGTATGCCTGAAATCGCTGCTATGGGAGCTCTAGAAAGACTAGACGTTATGCTGAACGACGCTATTTATGGTATCCTGTTCAGAGACATCAACATGCAGAGAACATTAGTAGACCAGTTCATGTCCAGAGTTATCATCGGATACTGCGGTATCATCTTCAACTCCGGAGAAGACAACTACTTAACTACAGACGATGCTATTGAAGCTGCTCACACAGTTACAGCTTCCCAGTTCATCAACGAACAGTTCGCTGTTCTAGCTAACATCCCTGAAGAACAGATGGGATTAGGACACGCATTCGAAATGGACCCAGCTACAGAAGACGGATTCCTTCTTGAATTAGCTCAGGCTCAGATGGCAAGAGAAATCTTCCCTAAGGCAAGATTAAAGTACATGCCACCTACAAAGTTCATGACAGGAAACATCTTCAGAGGTCACTTACAGGATGCTCTGTTCAATCTAGTAACTGTTTGGACAAACCAGTCATTACTATTAACTGGTATGCTTACAGAAGCTATTCACACTCCATTAATGCAGGACAGATACCTAGCTATCGAAAATGCTAAGTATATCTTCAACAACTGCAGACATATCGGTGATGAAGTTGAATTCAAAGAAGGCGGAATTATCCAGAGCCGTGCTCAGGAAGTATTAGCTAAGGCTGATAATCTTCTTGCAGAAGTAGAAAAAGAAGGTCTATTCTCAACTATCGAAAAGGGAATCTTCGGCGGAGTTAAGAGACCATTCGACGGCGGACATGGACTTGAAGGCGTTTGCGTTAGAGGCGAAAACTACTTCAACCCATTCATTCCACTATTCATGGATCACGAGTAAGGAGGTGCACATAAATGTCAGAATGTAAGACAGCAACAACACAGGTTGATTTAACATGCGTAAAGCCATATGGTGACGCATTAAACGACGGTAAAGTACAGATCGCATTCACACTGCCAGTTCCATATGGTGAAGAAGCAGAAGAATGTGCTAAGCAGTATGTTAGAAAATTAGGATTAGAAGAACCAAACGTATGCTACTACTGTGAATTAACAGAAGGTTATACTTTCTTCAACGTATACGGATGCGCTACTCCTACTATCGACTACACAGCAATTAAGGTTCCAAAGGTAGAAGGAACTGTTATGGACCGTGTAGAATGTGGTGAATGGATTGGCGAAAACATCGGTAGAGATATCGTTGTAGTAGGTGCTTCAATCGAATCCGACGCTCATACAGTAGGTATCGACGCTATCATTCAGATGAAGGGCTTCCACGGTCACTTCGGTCTTGAAAGATTCAAGCACGTAGTTGCTTACAACATGGGTTCACAGGTTCCTTGCGAAAAGCTTATCGCTAAGGCTAAAGAAGTTAACGCTGATGCTATCTTAGTATCACAGACCGTAACTCAGAAGGATATCCACATCATGAACCTAACTAAGATGGAAGAACTTCTTGAAGCTGAAGGCCTTCGTGACAAGATCATCCTAACTTGCGGTGGTCCAAGAATTTCTCACGAACTTGCTCAGGAATTAGGTTACGATGCAGGATTCGGTCCTGGAAAGTATGCTGAACACGTAATGTCATACGTAATGCAGGAAGTTCAGAAGCGTGGATGGGAAAAGAAAGCTAACATCGACGAACGTTAATTGATAGTTTTCAATCAAAACGTGATAAGATTATTTTCTGAATAAAAAAAAGAAGATGAAATTCAAACATTTCATCTTCTTTTTGCTTGTAATTGTGTTGCTAAATTAACAAATTTGGTGTAAGATAGAAGAATAGATAGTTATGTTTAGTATTATTTTTATAGAAAGGTGATTGGTACAATGATCAACAAAATTATGACTGCTGATGAAGCAGTAGCTGGCGTTCAGGACGGAATGACCATCATGGTCGGTGGATTCCTAGGAACAGGTTCACCTGAAGTTCTAATGGATGCTCTTGTAAGAAAAGGTGTTAAACACTTAACTGTAATCGGTAATGACGGTGGTTTACACACTGGTCAGCCTGCTCAGTTCGGTGGAAAGACACCTAGAGGAATAGGTAAGCTTTTGGAACACCACATGGTAGACCATCTTATCGCTTCACACATCGGAGTTAACCCTATAATCAATGAACAGATTGCTGAGGGTACACTAAGATATACTCTTGTTCCACAGGGAACTTTAGCTGAAAAGATCAGAGCTGCAGCTTATGGTCTTGGTGGTGTTCTTACTCCAACTGGTGTAGGTACTCCAATGGAAACTGAAGTTGATGAATTAGGAAGAGAAAAGAAAGTTGTAGAAATCGAAGGAGTTAAGTACTTATTCGAAATGCCTCTACGTGCTGACTACTCATTCATCAGACCTTCCGTTGCTGACAAGTTTGGTAATTTCTACTGCGCTAAGGCAACTAAGAACTTTAACTACGTAATGACTGGTGCATCAGATCACACTATCATCGCACCTGAAAAGCTTGTAGAAATCGGTGAAATCGATCCTGATTACTTTGCAGTTGCAGGCGTACTTGTAGATACTATTGTGGAAGGAGAACAGAAATGGCAGATTTAAAAACAAGAATCGCAAAGAGATGTGCGAAAGAATTTAAAGACGGCGAATTCGTAAACTTAGGTATCGGCCTTCCTACAATGGTAGCTGACTACATTCCTGATGATATTATGGTTACATTCCATTCAGAAAATGGATTCGCAGGTATCGACGCTGTAGTTGATAAGGAAGAAGACGTTGACGTAGATATCATCAACTCAGGTGGTACTTATGTAACAGCAGTTCCTAGAGTTAAGTACTTCGATACAGCTGAATCATTTGGTCTAGTAAGAGGCGGACACGTAAGAGCTACAGTTCTTGGAGCTATGCAGGTTGCTGAAAACGGAGACCTGGCTAACTGGATCATACCTGGCAAGAAAGTTGCTGGTATGGGTGGAGCAATGGACCTTTGTGCTGGTTGCCCAGAAGTTATCATCGTTATGCTTCACACTCAGAAGGGAAATCATAAGATCCTTAAGGAATGCACACTTCCGCTTACAGCTGAAAGATGCGTAAGCAAGATCATCACTGAAATGGGAGTTATGGAAGTTACTGACGAAGGTATCGTTGTAACTGAATTACACCCTGACTACACTAAGGAAGATATCCAGGCTGCTACAGGTTGCGAATTAAAGTTCTCACCTGACTTAAAGCCAATGGAAGAAGAATAATTAGAAAAGTCATTATGGAGCTGCTTGGTTCAAGCAGCTCTTTTTTCAAATTGCAGGAATTCAAATTGCAAGATATAACAGAAGAGGAACACGATATGGGAGAAGTATTACAGTTTAAGAGAAGAAGTATAGCTTTTTTTGGAGAATTACTTGGTGAGGATGGAGCAATACTGCACACACCATATCTTCATAAGATTTGCGATCCGGACACAGGGGAAGAAGTTTGTCCGAGATTGTTCACCATTGATTGTTTTGATGATTTTCCGGCGGATGATGCAAAAGTCAACATTGCTATGGGCCTTATGTACCTGGAGTTTTGGACATATTTTGCAACTTTGCAGGACGAGAACAGCGAAAGCTTCAAGGCCTACGCTGTGTCAGTAGATGACGGTCGCATTTTGTATAGCTTGGTTATGACTGATGAAATGTGGCTGGGCGGAGAAAAATATGGAAGTAATGCAGCTATGGCAGTACGCCTTGGCAAGGAAAAGGGAATACCCATGGAAGAGCCGTCCCATAAGGGGAACTCAATCTACGTGGCTGGCTCGGTGAGGACACCAGAAGGCGAGTGCTATCAGACGCCAGTGGTTAGACGCATTAACAACGTGGAAAACAACAAGGTTCTGTTTCCAGGAATGTTCACACTTAGAACCATTGAGAGTTTCTTTGGCTATGGGGACTGCGATGGAATCATCAGTTGTCTCGCTCAGTGCCTTCTTGCAGAGGCTGAGGAAATGGGCGCTGACACATGGCTTGAGGGCGATACGGGACCTTTCCAGGCGGTGGAATTGAGTTTTGTTGACCGAGAAAGTGGAAGAGTGCTTTATGCCATGGACGCCATAAATTCTGTTAACGACGGAAATATTTTGATTCCAGAAAGATGGGAGCCAGGGAAGACATACCCTAAGTATTTCGATTTAGAGAATGCAACATTCATCGATTTAAACGTGGGTTTGGAGTACGATGAGTAGCGGTACAATTTAATATCAAAACTAACAGATGCTTGACTGCTTTCAGTGGGCATCTTTTTGTGTTTTTGAATTTATTTCTATTAGAATTTGTGATATAATTATTTATTATTGTTCAAATGCAAATTAAGGAGAATAGAAGTGAAAAACAGACGTCTTTTTAAGGAAAATGTATATATGAAGGAAGCCACGGCTAAGATTACCGGCATAAGTGAAAAAGATGGTAAAACGCTAGTTACTTTGGACCAGACGATTTTCTTCCCAACCGGTGGAGGACAGAGCTGTGATGTGGGTAAACTAGGCGGATATGACGTAGTGGATGTTTTCGAGGCGGACGATGATATTTTCCATGAGGTTTGCACCACACAGGTTTTGGACGGTGACAGAGAACAAAATTCACTGCAAATAGGCGATGAGATTGAAATTTCAATAGATTGGGCTCATAGATTCGACAATATGCAGCGTCACTGTGGCGAGCATATTATGTCAGGAATTTTCTTCGAACTTTACGGTGGAGTCAACAGAGGTTTCCACATGGGTGAGGACTATATGACTATAGATATTAGTCTGGAGGAAAAGCCTGAATTCAATAAAATTACCTGGGAAATGGCCAAGGAAGTTGAGCTTAGAACTAATATGGTAATTTGGCAGAACCTGCCCGTAATTACCAGACATTTTGATAAAAGGGAAGAAGCTGAGAACTTGCCTCTTAGAAAGGCCTTGGCTTTTGATGAAGATATTACCATAGTTTGCGTGGGAAGTGTAGATAATCCAGCGGACTGCGTGGCTTGTTGCGGAACGCATCCGGCAACAGCAGGTCAGGTTGGAATGGTAAAAATATATAAGGTAGAGAGCAACAAGGGCATGTTCCGAATCTATTTTGAAGCAGGAGAAAGAGCGTTTAGGCAGTACCAAGAACGCTTCGATGTGCTTACAATCCTTGAAAATAAGCTTTCAGCGGGTTTTTCCGACTTAATGGACAAGTATGAAGCTCAGCAGGAAAAAGTCAAGGAAAGCAAGAATCAGCTGTACCATTTAAAGAAGGCTGTAATCAAGAAGGAAGCCGAAGAAATCAAAAATAACATGAGGCCTGCTTTCGCTAAAAAATATGATATATTGTCAATTAACGATATACTGGATATAGGTAAAGAATTGCAGGGAAGCATTGATACAATTGCCTTCTTAGTTCACAGCCCAAGTAATACAGTGCTTCTGTTCTCGGACAAGCACGATTGCGGAAAGCTAGTAAAGGAAAATGCTTCAATTTACGGTGGCAAAGGTGGCGGTAGAAAGCAGTCGGCAAGAGCCATTTTTACAAAAGAAGAGTATGTGGATACCTTCATGGACCTAATCGAGAAGCATCTAAGGTAGCGGCGGCACACAGGATTACAAAGCCACGCATACGACATCACCGCGCATGGGATTCGCAGCGTCCTAATGGACCTCGCGACGGCGCAGCATCACACTGAACAAAAGGAGTAAACATGGAAAAAAATATTCAACTTGAACGTAAGCTGAACCCGTTAAATGTCTGGTCTTTGGCACTTGGCAGCATTATCGGATGGGGAGCTTTTGTAATGCCGGGAACTACCTTCCTTCCGAGAGCAGGTACACTTGGAACTGGAATCGGTATGGCAATCGGCGCCTTAGTAATGATAATTATAGCTATGAACTATGGATATATGGTAGAAAAATATCCAGTGGCAGGAGGAGAATATACCTTCACTGTCAACACATATGGTAAAAAGCATGCCTATGTGTGCGGATGGTTCTTGGGTCTTTCTTACCTGGCAATAGTTCCACTAAATGCTACAGCTTTGGGGCTCGTAAGTAGAAAGCTCCTTGGAGGAATCCTGGAAGTGGGATATATGTATACTGTTGCAGGCTGGGATGTTTATGCAGGAGAAGTAATTCTTGCGTCAGTGGCATTGATACTATTTGCCATACTTTCAATAAAGGGAATAAGTGTGGCTGGCTGGCTACAGACAGTTATTGCATTGGCTCTGGTTGCATCAGTGTTCATACTGGTTGTTGCAGCAATTATCAGTCCATACACAAGCGTAGAAAATCTGAAACCAGTTTATCCTGAAGGCAAGAGCTCAATGGCTGCTATCGTTGCAATTGTCGCTGTTGCGCCTTGGGCCTTTGTAGGTTTCGACTCTATACCGCAGGCGGCGGAAGAGTTCAATTTCTCGCCGAAAAAGGCTAATGGAATAATGATAATTGCCATTGTCTTTGGTGGTTTTGTTTACGTGGCGCTGAACACAATTACGGCATCTGTAATGCCTTGGCAGGAGATGATGGAGAAGGGATATGACTGGCCGGCTGGCGAGGCTGTAGAAATTATGATGGGCAAGGCAGGGCTGTTCTTCCTTGGAATCGCACTGGTTTGCGCTGTTCTGTCAGGCATCATCGGATTCTATATGGCCACAAGCAGACTGCTTTATTCAATGGCTAGAGAAGGAGCGTTGCCGCAGTGGTTCGCCAAACTGGACGTGAAAACCAAGACACCAAAGAACGCAATTCTCTTCGTTATGCTAATTTCATTGACCGCACCGTGGTTCGGTAGAGAAGTTTTGTGCTGGGTTGTTGACATGTCATCAATCGGCGCGGCTATCGGCTATGGCTACACGTCACTGGCTACGTTTAAGACTTTGCAACAAAACCCACAGGACAAGAGACCTGTGCTTAAGATTATGTCAGCTTTGGGAGTTTTGTTCGCTGTCATATTTGTAATTTTGCTAGTTGTTCCGGGAATGCCGTCATACTTGGCACTTGAGTCAAGAGTTTGCCTGGTGGGCTGGATCATACTTGGAATTGTTTTTTACTATGTTTCTCATAAGAGAAAGTAGATAATATAAAGATGTAAGACACACCGACGGGAGGGATTATAATGTCAAATTGTGCAATCGTAGGTATTAACTGGGGAGACGAAGGAAAGGGCCGCATGGTAGACCTTCTGACTGAAAATTATGACGTAGTAGTTAGGTTCCAGGGGGGAGGTAATGCAGGTCACACCATCGTAACAGACCAGGGAAAATTTGCATTACACTTGCTTCCATCGGGAATTTTCAGAGACGGCGTTATTAACGTTTTAGGTAACGGCGTAGCTGTTGACCCAGAGAATTTGCTTGATGAAATTGAACAGGTTAGAGCTAAAGGGGTTAAAATCGATAGCACTAATCTTAAAATAAGTGACAGAGCATCTATTTTGATGCCTTGGCACAGAGACCTTGATGGCCTGGAAGAGGCAAGACTTGCTGATAAGAAATATGGATCTACGAAGCAAGGAATTGCACCTTTTTACTCAGACAAATATCAGAAGAAGACAATTCTTGCAGGAGAATTGCTTTATAGAGAGGATGCCAAGGCACACCTTCTTGAAATTATGGAATGGAAAAACCTTATTTTGACAAAGGTTTATGGTGCGCCAGCTTATACTGAAGAAATGATTGATCAGTGGCTTGACGAATATGCTGAAAAAATAGTACCATATGTTTGTGATACAGGAAGTCTTCTAAAGAACGCTCATGAAGCCGGCAAGCAGATTATGTTTGAGGCTCAGCTTGGTTCACTTAGAGACCTGGATTACGGCATTTACCCATATACAACATCTTCTAACACAACTGCTGCTTTTGCGCCAATCGGTTCAGGATACCCAGGTGCGAAAATTGACAGCATTCTAGGAGTTGTAAAGGCTTACTCAACTTGCGTAGGTGAAGGTCCTTTCGTTTGCGAAATGTTTGGGGAAGAGGCTGAAGAACTTCGTAAGGAAGGTGCTGAATACGGTGCTAAGACTGGTAGACCTCGTAGAGTTGGACCTCTTGATTTAGTTGCTACTTCCTACGGTATCGAAGTTCAGGCAGCAACAGAAATTGCCCTTACTAAACTAGACGTGCTGAGCTATCTTGACAAGATTCCTGTGTGCACAGCTTACGAAATTAACGGCGAAAAAACTACACGCTTCCCATTCACTGCAGCTCAGTATCGAGCAAAACCAGTAGTGGAGTATCTTGATGGTTGGAAGTGTGATATCAGTAAGGTAAGAACATGGGACGACCTTCCGGCCAATGCCCGTGCTTATGTTGAATATATTGAGAAGGCAGTAAATTGCCCAATCACCTACGTTTCAGTAGGACCTGAAAGAGATAGCATTATTATTAGAACTGTGGAGGACAAGTAAATGACAAACGAATACGTATCACCTTTATCAACGAGATATGCGTCAAAGTACATGAGAGAGCTTTTTTCTTCTGATACAAGATATAAGACATGGAGAAAGCTTTGGATTTCACTGGCTGAGGCAGAAATGAAACTTGGCCTTCCAATTACTGCAGATCAGGTTGAAGAATTAAAGGCACACATCGATGAAATCGATTATGATGTTGTAGCAAAACGTGAAAAGGAAGTTAGACACGACGTTATGGCACATGTATACGCTTATGGTCAGGTTGCACCAAGTGCGGCAGGAATCATTCACCTAGGTGCAACAAGCTGCTATGTAACAGATAACGCTGACATTGTAATTTACAGAGATGCGTTAAGATATGTAAGAGAAGAACTTCTAGTAGTTATTGCAAACCTTGCAAAATTCGCTGAAGAGTACAAGGCTACTCCAACTTTAGGATACACTCACTATCAGCCTGCACAGCTGGTAACTGTAGGTAAGAGAGCAACTCTCTGGATGCAGGATTTATATGCAGACCTAGAAGAAATCGATTTCGTTTTAGATAGCTTCAAGTTTTTGGGATGTCGTGGAACTACTGGAACAGAAGCAAGCTTCATGGAATTATTTGATGGAGATGAAGCTAAGATCGACAAGATGAATGAAATGATCGCTGCAGACTTTGGCTTCGATAAGAGATTCCACGTTTGTGGACAGACATACCCAAGAAAGACAGATAGCAGAATTCTAAACTGCCTATCATCTCTTGCACAGAGCTGCTACAGAATGGCTAACGATATCCGTCTTCTTCAACACGACAGACAGGTTGAAGAACCATTCGAAAAAAACCAGATTGGTTCATCTGCTATGGCTTACAAGCGTAACCCAATGAGAAGTGAAAGAATCTGCTCACTGGCAAGATACCTAATGTCAGATGCATCAAATGCGGCTCAGACTGCGGCTGTTCAGTGGTTAGAAAGAACTTTAGACGACTCAGCAAACAGAAGAATTTCAATGCCTGAAGGTTTCCTTTGCGCTGACGCAATTCTTCGTCTTGCACAGAACGTAACTGACGGACTTCACGTAAACGAAAAAATCGTGGAAAAGACTGTTGATGAATATCTTCCATTCATTGCAACTGAAAATCTTATGATGGAAGCTGTAAAGAGAGGTGGAGACAGACAGGAAATCCACGAAATCATTCGTTCATGCTCCATGGAAGCAACCGCAAATATGAAGAACGGTCTATCCTGCAACCTGCTTGAATTACTGAGCCAGGTTAAGGAATTCGGACTTACTCTTGAAGAAATGAAGGAACTTCTGCAGGCAGACAAGTACATCGGTCGTTGCCCTCAGCAGGTAGATGCATTCCTTGAAGTTGTTAAGCCGGCAATTGCAGGCGTTCACAACGAATCCGCAGAAATTAATCTGTAAAAAAATTCAGGCAGGTTTTCTAACCTGCCTGTTTTAGTATAACTCTCATTGTAAAAATTCCATTGCTGGCATCGAAGGTGTACATTCCGTTATGCCTTTCGGCGATGCTACTTATACTCTTGACGCCGAATCCATGGCCCTTTTCCGCAGTTACTGGCAGGTCATTTTCCATAACAACCTCTCCCTCGTAGGGATTTTCAATGGAGATAAGGAGGCTGGACTTGTGGGTTTTGAAATCCAGATGTACCCAGCGGCGGTCGCCTTTGCACTGAGACACCGCGTTAAGGGCATTCTCAAGGCCGTTGGACAAGAGGGTGCAAAGTTCCGTTTCTGAGAGCATGAGCTCCTCAGGCAGTGAAACGTTAGCCGCAAAGTCGACTTCCAGCCTCTCAGCACGAGACGCAAAGTAAGATATAATCAGGTTTACAGATTTATTCTTACAGTAGCGCGTCGGCGTCAGCCTATCTAAATCTTTCTGAGTTTCATGAATATATTCCAAAGCTTTCTCAGTTTCTCCATTAAAAATATACTCTCCTAAAATAATGAAATGGTGGCGCATATCGTGCCTGTAAGTAGCTGTCTCCTCAATGGAACGCTGCAGCATGGTTAGCTCCGCGTCGGACTGCTTCAGCTCCATGGTCAGGTGGGTGTTCTCCAGCTCAGCCGAATAACGGTTCTCCAGGGCCCGGTGATACATGGCCACAAAGGTGATATAGAACAAAGCCGTCATGGTAGTAATAAATTCATTAAACGGAAGAATCGTCGAGTAAAGCAGGTGGGTGTACACCGTAGTCACATAGTCAAAGATGTAATACAGTATCGGCAGGCTGCCGAGCCAGGCAAGCACTATCTTGGAGTAGTTCATCGCCTCGTTTGCCGGTCGCACAAGGTATCTCTCCAGAAGAACAAAACTCACAATGGCTATAACCGTATAACTGATTTCTGAAACAAGGTCAGATTTCGTAAGGCTGAGAATCGTAGTGGAAAACCAGTGGGGAATCTGGCAGCACAAATATGCGGTAAAAACTGACACAGTTGATATGCTAAATGGCCTTTTCATAATAAAGGTCAGGGCCAAAATTAAGGGGATATGGGTTATGAAGGGATACCATTTTTCCGTTACGTCAACTCCTAAGGTAGAATAAAAAATTCCTTGCACAGCAAGAAGCACTATAGCTATTGCTACAGTGAGATATGTATCTTTCTTTGATTTAATTTCTCCCGTTAGTTCGGCGGATAAGAAGACGCCGTATAGGAGAACTATGCCATAGTTGACTATGGTCAGAATTGTGCAAGCCATATGTATCCCTTCCTGGCTGTCGCCCTAGTCTTTGGCGAACATATAGTTCATATATTGGTCCTTAATGTCACGGACTAGGAGCCTGGAAACAGGAAACTCCTTTCCGCTGTAGGTTTTGATCGTTGTTGGTTCGATGGAACTGATGTAGTCCATGTTCAGAATGTAGGAGCGGTGAATCTTCTTGAACTCTGTGCGACTTAGGAATGCTTCTTCGTAGTCGGACATGGAGCCGCGAATTTCTTTGTTGCTGCCGTCGCTGAGGTGGAAGACAAGATGTTTGTTGTAGACTTCCAGGCACTCGATTTTGGCAAAAGGTATGTTGACTATTCCCATAGGCGTGTAGATGACGCAAACTTGATTCCTTGCTTTTCGCTCAAGCATAATCTTGTCGATGAGAGGGAATAAGTCCTCCTCTTTTACCGGCTTCAGCAAATAGTAGTAGGCATCTACGGCGTAGCTGTCGATGGCAAACTCCTTGGACGAGGTCAGAAAGATAATTTTAATTTCCTCATTGAATTTCCTTATTTCCTGAGCCGCCTGCATGCCTGTGAATCCGGGCATTATAATATCGAGAATGAGAATGCCGTAGTCGTTTTTTCTAAGGGCGTCCATTAGCTCTATGGCGCTTTCATAAGTGTCGACGCTCATGGGCACATCGTTGATTTTTCTATAGTTCTGCAGGATGCCTTCAACCTTATCCAGCATCTGCCTATTGTCATCACATACTGCAATTTTTAACATTTCTCTTCACTCCTTCCTTAATTTTAGCATAGCACAAAACGCAAGTAAAGTAGTTACATTTCGGGTCGCCATTTTGACATTTCGGGCAATTTCTGACCGAAAGGGGGGGTACGGGAGTATAATTTAGCTACGAAAACCTGATGAGGGTGGAAAATTCTTAACATATATAGAAAGGGAGTAGTTATGAAAAAGAAGATTTTTAGCATCGTATTATCATTGTGTATGGTAGTAGCGATGATGCCTATGGCAAGCGGATTTGCATGGGCAGAGGAAACAAGTAGCGAAGGTAGCGGAAGTACAACCGAAAGCACAATTGTGGGAACGGCAGTGGAGAATGTGACATTTACTCATACATATGATGTGCAGAGAAATCCCGCGTATCCTGTAAAGGGTAATAAAGTAAAACTTTCAGGTCTAAGAGACCCGTACATTGCGGAAGACCGTAGTGTTGACTCCGAAGGAACGTGGAAATTGCACAAAGTGGGAACATTTCTCTATGCTAAAACTCTAATTTCGGATGCTGCAAAACTGAAGAATTTAAATGAAATAGTAGATACTGTTGTATCTAAATATGGAGAATTAGGTGTGACTTTAAACAAAGATTCCATGGCCATTCACGAACTGACTAAAAATGGGGATCACATTGCTTACGGAGTTGTTGTTGCTTATGATGGTCCTCAAGGCCATGCGTGCTTTATTGGGGACACTTTATCAAACGGTGCAGGTTACTTATTATCAACTAAAGAAGAAACTAGTTCCGTTACAATGACAGCAGGCGAAGTTGCATCAGACATGGCGAAAAACCTGAGCATATCCTTAGATCAGACAGGAGAATATGTATTCACTTCTAAAAATGAAGGCTATACGCCAGAAGCCAAAACAGTGACAATTACTAACGTAGGTAATGCAAACACAGGCAAATTAACCATAGCTCTTTCAGGAGCTGGTGCTGATAATTTTGAATCATTGCCGACTGAAATTACAGGCATAGGTACAGATGAGGGAGCTAGAACTGCAAGTTTTGATATTAAACCTAAGGCTGGCTTAACTGCAGGCACATACAAAGCCACTGTTACAGTAAGCGGTACAGACCTAGATCCACAGTCATTTAACGTAAGTTTCAAAGTAAATGATAACTCTACGTCAGTTGAACCGCCGGCAGCTCATACTCACACTTACGGAACACCAACTTACCAGTGGTCAGATGACGGTAAGACATGCACAGCAAGCAAGACTTGCACAGATGCAAGTTGCTCTGTTTCAGAAGGAAGAACAATTACAGAAAACGGAACTATCACCTCAGCAGTAAAAACTCCTGCAACTTACACATCCAAGGGAACAACAACTTACACTGCAACATTTACAGACGGCAGTGGTTTCACAACCCAGACAAAGGATGTTGACGATATTCCGCAGCTAGTATATGTTCCAGTACATTCACATGATTATTCTCAGCACATTGCTAGCGACAGATATAAGAAGTCTGACGCAACTTGTCTTTCACCGGCAGTATACTACGTATCTTGCATCTGCGGAGCTAAGGGAACTGCAACATTTGAAAGTGGCGAAAAGGGTGCACACAACTATGTAGATGGAAAATGCACAGTTTGCGGAGAAATCAGCAAGGCCCTTGCAAAGAGCGAGCTTTCATCAGACTTTGAGGCAGTACCTACAGCAGACGCCATGAAGGTTTTCTGGGGCAAGGTTGAAGGAGCAGACGGATACGACGTATACGTACAGATCTGCGGCAAGAAATTCACAGCAGGATCAATTACCAATGTAGCTGATGGCAATGCAACAGAAACAGTAATCAAAAAAGTCAACGGCAAGAAAATTGACCTTAACAGAAACTACAAGATTTTTGTAAAGGCACACAAGTTAGTTGATGGCAAGAAGGTTATACTTTCAAGAACAGTCATCGCTCACAGCACTAGCGTAAAGAACGCAAAGTACACTAACGTTAAGGATATCACTGTATCCAAGAATTCATACGACCTGAGCGTAGGCACTACTGCTAATATAGTAGCTCACTCAGTTAAGGCTGATGGCAAGAAGCAGATTCTTGGCGACAATCACGTAAAAGAATTCAGATATGCTTCCTCAAACAAAGCAGTTGCAACAGTTTCTAAGTCAGGAAAAATCACTGCTTTAACAGCAGGAAACTGCGAAATTTACGTATACGGAATCAACGGAAGCCGCGAAGTAGTCGAAGTAACTGTTAAATAGAAATAAATAAAAGTTCGCCCAAAGGGCGAAAGCAAAAGTGTAAGAGGAGCTGTAATCCCGCAAGGTTACAGCTCCTTTAGATATGCGTAGCATCGCAATTAGGCGATGTATTTCTATCATCTGTGGCACATTTGTACCTCTTGGACATGTCCAGTTCCAAAACCACGCTAAAAACCTGCAAAAACCTATGCATGCCGCCATGTTTTTCTATTGCACCAGATCCCAAGAAGACTCTTGTATAGCTTTCTGTACAAGAATTGTCCCTTTACTTGTGATAACGCTGGGGATGTGGGTAAAGTGAGAGAAAAAAACTGACAAGAATCAGAATTTAGACTGGCGCGTTGGTACTGGCACGAGGGAAAAGCCGAAATGTGCCACGATTGATAGAATAGCCGCACCTTTTATTTAAAAAATTAAGAAACAGGGCATGCCGGGCCAGACGAAAGCATCGTAAGCGGCCGGCAGCGCCTATCAGATATGTATTATTTATTATTGTCCAGGGCTGCTTTTATAAAGCCTAGGAATAGAGGATGTGGCTTGTTTGGACGGCTCTTGAACTCCGGATGATACTGGACGCCTACATGGAAAGGACGGTCTGAAATCTCTACAGTTTCTACCAGTCTGCCATCAGGGGATAGGCCGGAAAGAGTTAGGCCGGCTGCAGTGAATTCTTCTCTGTAGTCGTTATTGAACTCGTAGCGGTGGCGGTGGCGCTCGCTGATTTCAGTGGTGCCGTAGCAGCGGGCCATAGTTGTGCCCGGCTTAATGTGGCAGCAGTAAGCGCCTAGGCGAAGGGTACCTCCCTTGTCAATATTGCTGCTTTGACCTGGCACAAATTCAATGACCTTGTGGTCGCATCTTTCATCAAACTCGCCGGAGTTGGCATCCTCGTATCCCAGAACGTTTCGGGCGTATTCTATGACGGCAATTTGCATTCCCAGGCAAATACCGAAGTATGGCACATTATTTTCCCGGGCATATTGTGCAGTGCAAATCATGCCCTCGATGCCTCTGTCACCGAAGCCTCCAGGGACAATTATTCCATCTAAGTCTCCCAAAATCTCTGGGGCAGTTTCTGGTGTAATGGTTTCTGAATCTATCCACTCTATTTCAACCTGAGTTTTATAGGCATAACCGGCATGGCGTAGAGCCTCGGCCACAGAAAGATAGGCATCATGGAGGCCCACATATTTTCCAATAAGGCCGATTTTTACCTGGCCTGAAGGGTGCTTGATGCTGTCAACCATGGTGCGCCACTGATCTAAGTTTGCTGCTGGTGCGTCTATGCCAAGCTCCCTGCAGACAATCTGCGAAAAACCTTCTCCCTCAAGCATAAGAGGCGCCTCGTAGAGAACAGGCAGGGTCAGGTTTTCGAAGACACAGTCTTCCTTTACGTTGCAGAAAAGGGAAACCTTCTTGAAAATGGATTCTTCAAGAGGCTCATCGCAGCGAAGGACTACGATGTCTGGCTTTATTCCCATGCCCTGAAGCTCGCGCACGGAGTGCTGAGTGGGTTTTGACTTATGTTCGTCGGAACCGCGGAGGAAGGGAACCAGGGTGACGTGTATGAATAGGCTATTTTGCGGGCCGACTTCCAGAGCAATCTGACGGACTGCCTCAAGGAAGGGCTGGGACTCGATGTCACCTGTGGTGCCGCCGATTTCCGTGATTACGATGTCCGCATCTGTTTTTGACGCCACGCGGTATACAAAGTCTTTAATTTCATTAGTTATATGGGGTATTACCTGAACTGTGGAGCCCAGGTACTCGCCTCGACGTTCCTTATTTAGAACATTCCAGTAAACCTTTCCTGTTGTAAGGTTGGAAAATCTATTTAGGTTTTCATCGATGAAGCGTTCGTAGTGTCCCAGGTCCAGGTCAGTCTCAGCGCCGTCTTCGGTGACATAGACCTCGCCGTGCTGGTAGGGACTCATAGTTCCAGGGTCCACGTTAATATATGGGTCTAGCTTTTGAGCAGCAACCTTAAGGCCACGATTCTTTAGAAGCCTTCCAAGGGATGCTGCTGTTATTCCTTTTCCAAGACCGGACACAACTCCGCCAGTTACAAAAATATATTTCGTCATTTCTTTCATCTCCCTATTCCTCGAAATATTCAATTAATTCTATATTTTTATAATGTAAATGTCAATAGAGTATGAGTGGGAAAGTTGTGATTTTTTACAAAAAACTCTAGAATCTTTGTTGACACAGAACATTTATAGGGGTATAATCCATGGCATGAATTGAAGATTATACGGCAACGGTGTCGTGAAGTCAGAAGGGCTGACTCCATCCACCGTTGTTTTTTTTGTAAACTCGCTCGAAGCCCACGTCCTTTCCAACTACGGTGCTAGCGGCCAGTAAGGCGCTAGAGATGCAATTAGAACAATCAAAAGCCCCGGCCGGATGGTCGGGGCTGAATTACTTTTCTGGTATGGATTAGTACCAGGAATTGTATGCACTATATATGTATACTGTGTCGCATTTTACCTTATTCACGTAAGGTACGAATTTGATGTAGTAAGTCTGACTCTTAGACATGTTTTTCTTTCCAATTTTGTTAATCAGATAAGAGGATGTCTTGCCTGCTTTTGGAGTAACAGTCTTTGTCAGCTTGTAGCTTCCATCACGATCTTTAGCTACGTAAATTTGATACTTAACATTCTTTGCACCTTTGATATTTACAGTGATTCCGTTTCTAGATGAATTGTTGCTACCTGAAATAGTTGGGTTGATGAAGTATCTGTAAGGGCTGTAGTTGCCATAGTAGGTTTTGCCATTAGTCTGGTTCGCATAGTAGTTACGTGCTCTATATTTGTATGGCACGTTTTTGGAAATTGCGAAGCTGTTTGTCATGCTTGAAGTAGTAAGGATTTTCTTCGCTTTACCTCCATTAGCAGGTGCATATTGGTATTCTATACCAGTCGCAGAAGAGTCCTTGCCACCTGTGAAATATGCCTTATTCAGAGATGTATATACATAGGAACTCAGCATAGCTTTTTTAATATTAGCTGGCTTGGTAGTTGCGTATGACCAAACAGCCTTGCTTGACTTTGATGTATAGGAAGGGGTTGTGTAGGTGTAGTTAACTGTTAATTTATAGTAGGCAGAATAAGCTGAATCCTGGTTAATTACAACGTCTTCATTGACTTTTCCTACGCCTTCATATACCACCATACCGCTGTTGTTATCTGTGATTGTCCAGTTAGTAATATCTACAGATATAGTGTTATTTGGAATGTAAGAAGGGGTGAATTTTGTTAGGTCAACTTTGAACGTGATTTGATTAGCTGTGCATCCGCTCTGCGAAAACATATTGGCAGTATCTGATGCAGCGAATGCTGTTGTTGACGCAGCAAACACCATTGTCAGTGTTACTGCAAAGACAGCAACGATTCTTAATAATTTCTTCATAGAGTTTTCCTCCTCGTTTTTTTATTGCAATAATTATAGCACAAGTGAAGGGCGTGTGAAAGAGGTGTGAAGACAATTTTTATGTTTGAAACCTCAAAATTTTTCGCCTGTCCACTGTTGACATTATGCGCAGGTGAACGTATAATGAAATGTGAACAAATCCTTATTGAGAGAGGCTGAGGGAATAGGCCCGATGAAGCCCGGCAACCTAGGTGCCCTGCAAAGCAGAGCGGACGCAAGCAGTACTAGCGACGTCCAAGACGCAAAGCAGAGGCAGAAAAGGTGCTAAATCCTACAGGACAAATGGACTGGAAGATGAGGAGCGATTATATCGAAGTCAAACCTTTTCTTGCGGAAATTTGCAGAAAAGGTTTTTTTAATATAATTAGCAACACAGGATTACTAGAAACAGGGATTTGAGAAAGAGAGGAGAATGAAGAATGAAAAAGTTATTTACTTCTGAATCAGTAACTGAAGGGCATCCTGATAAAATGTGCGACCAGATTTCCGATGCCATTCTAGATGCTATTCTTGAACAGGATCCATACGGAAGAGTTGCTTGCGAAACAACAACTACTACAGGCTATGCAATGCTTATGGGTGAAATTACAACTAACTGCTACGTAGACATTCCTAAGACAGTTAGAAAGGTTATTACAGATATCGGATACGATAACGCCGAATATGGTTTTGATGGACAGACATGCGCTGTACTTACTGCCATTGACGAACAGTCTGCCGACATCGCTATGGGAACAAACGACCAGGTTGGAGGTGCAGGAGACCAGGGCATCATGTTCGGTTATGCGTGCAACGAAACGCCTGAACTAATGCCAATGCCTATCTCCATGGCACACAAGCTTGCTCTTCAGCTGACAAAAGTTAGAAAAGACGGCACTCTGACTTACTTAAGACCGGACGGCAAGACACAGGTAACTGTTGAATACGACGGCGACAAAGTTAAGAGAATCGACACTGTTTTGATCTCTACACAGCACGACCCTGACGTTACTCAGGAACAGATCAAAACTGATTTAATCGAATACGTTATCAAGCCTATTATTCCAGCAGAATTACTAGACGACGAAACTAAGTATTTCGTAAATCCTACTGGAAGATTCGTAATCGGCGGACCTCACGGAGACTCCGGTTTAACTGGTAGAAAGATTATCGTTGATACTTACGGTGGATACGCTCGCCATGGCGGCGGTGCTTTCTCAGGAAAGGACCCTACAAAGGTTGACCGTTCCGCAACTTATGCTGCTAGACACGCTGCAAAGAACGTAGTTGCTGCAGGTCTTGCTGACAGATGCGAAATCCAGCTTGCATATGCAATCGGTATCGCTGAGCCTGTTTCTATCATGGTTGACACTTTCGGAACAGGAAAACTTGCTGATGAAGAAATCGCTGAAATCGTAGGTAAGCACTTCGAACTTACTCCAGGTGGAATCATTAAGGCTCTAGACCTGAGAAGACCTATCTACAGACAGACTGCTGCATATGGTCACTTCGGAAGAACTGACGTAAGCCTTCCTTGGGAAGAACTTAACAAGGTTGACGAACTTAAGCAGTACCTGTAATCGACACCTAAAAATAGCATGAAAGCGCGAAAACCCTTGCAATCCTGGAGCAAGAAATCGCCGAGAGGCGAGAAAAACCTGAGGAGTTCGCAACGCAGCGCCGGCGAGCCGGCGCGGAGCCGCGCCAGGTGGAGAAGACTTTGAGTTAAAGCGCGCACGCTACATATAAATGCAAAAGCCCACGGAATGGGAAGACTATGGATTATATCCTTAGACCATGTCATAGGATTAATATCGTGGTCGCCTGCCGTGGGCTTTTGTCGTGCGCGGAGGGATGATGACGCGGAAGCCACCCGCACGCCATACCCCTTGGAAATGCTGGAAAGCGAGGAAACGCCTGGAACGCCTGCAACGCAGCGCCGCGCAGCGGCGCGGGCGCCGCCACCTTGTGCGGAGGATTTTTTCCAAAAGCTCCCCTAGGTGGCCCAGCCACTTTTACTGATTTTGTGCGATTGCGGGCGCGCCACCTCGTGCATGCTCAAAACCGCGCCCGATGAATGTGAAGAATCGATAAAGCGGCCGGGCAAATGCCTCTTATCTTGATTTATGCAAAATTGTACCGTGAAACACGTAGGTTTCACGCCCGGATTCCAGCTGATATTTAAATCGAGGCCGGAATCGCAATCCGCACAATTTATGCGATCAATCACAGCCCTACGCAGGCCCATAAAAATAGTTTGGATATGACTCAAATGCGGCCTTTTCTGGAAGAAATCTGTGAACCAGGGCGAAAAGGAAAAAACTGGAATGACACCCCTCGCGAGCGTCACGTCCCGAGCCGGTACAAATCTGGGAAAAGCGGAAAATGAGGCATCAGCGTGGCCACTTTTACGAGAAAGCTGCGATCGCGGGCGCACCCGCAATATGAGTAAAGGGTGCAAGGCTACTCTCTCAATCCGTCAGAAGCTATATCCGCAGCCCGCTAGCTTCCGACCTCGCATCACTAGGAAGCAACCCAGGAGGCGGTCTTCCAATAAAACTATTGTCTTTTTAGCAAAATGCAGATATACTTTACTAAAGCAAATTGTTGAAGAAGTGCCGCTACTTTTGCAGGCAGCGAGCTACACATCAGAAACTAGGACTGGAGAGTTGTAATAGGTCATATGAAATTAAATAACGGCAGATTCACCGTCATAGAGGGCGGTAAGTCGAAGAAGAATACAAATAAAAAGGATATAGATGGTAGAGAAACTATGGGGAAAGACCCAGCATCGCACGTGGCATCGCAAGATCCGGCGTCGCATCTAGCCTCGCAAGGCGCTGCGCCACACGGCAGAGTTCTAACGGAGTGTTATGTCACAAACACCAGGCTCATGGGTGTGCTTGCAATGTATATGCGCTTCGACGCGCCAAGTAGCGTGCCAGAGAACAGCAGCTTCGACGCGCCAGGCAGCGCGATGAAAAAGTCGACAGGTGACACGCTACACATGTTCTTCTATTTTGATGCAGAAGAATTTGGATTCGACAACTATAAAAGCATGGTAGGTGACGACACGCAAGAAGTGGCAGAGCTTAGAGGTAGCATCATGGGCGGCCTGGGCGGAGAGCCACAAAACATCAGCCTGCGAGAGGCGGTGCACATACTGAAACATTATGTGCGTTTTAATCGAGAGCGCGGAATTCCAATGCCTGAGGGAATTGAGGAGTACGGATTTCTGCTGAATTTAGATGGCAAGTTGTCGGAGCCGGACCAGTACATTCTCAACCGCAAGATTTGCGTAAGGTTGCAAAACGATTACGAGGCGGTCAACTACTTTTTAATGAGATGCTTTGGCAAGGATTTCGAGGGTGCCAAGCTAGTTATGGCTCCAGGCATCCTGCAGGAAAAGGACACAGCGATAGCGCCAGGCAATGTGCAAAATGCAGAGGATGAAGCATCGATTGCTGGCGGCAAGTGCGCGGGCATGCAGTTGGAGCTGTTTCCAGATTACAGGCAGGGAACCTTTTGCAAAAACATAATTGATGAGGGACGCGAGCCAGGCGAGTATATTTGCGAGTCGCTGGTGGAGTTCGGCGACTGCTACCACTTGACCATCACCAAGGTGTGCGTGAAGAACCGCCTGGTCTGCGGATACGAGCGCATAAACAACCAGACGGTTTCGGCTAGGGAGGCGGCAATGATGCTGTCTCGTTCGGAGTTTATCAATGTCTACATGCGTGTTGGCGAGCCTGGCCTCGTTCCAGAGCGCTCATTATCAAAACTCACTGAGGGTGCTATGATCCACAACTACCCTGACGGAAAGCTTTTTATGATATTTAAACCAAATAATAATCATGTGGCGAAGAAAGAATATCGACTAAATGAAGATGTCCTGGGGCTTTATTATGTTTCTGAGACAGAGTTGGTGTGTGCTTCCAATTCCAAAGCAGATATTTGGGAATTGGAAAAGGATTTAGCGAAGTCTACTATTAGGGCAGAGCTGAAGCCAACGTCTCGGTATGAGTTTAAGGAACCGGTTATTTATGAATATATGAATAGCGGGTTTGAAAGTTTTAGCCAGTTCGTCGCTGTGATTAGCGGCGCTGATTTATAAAGTGTTGACAAGAGATGCTTTGCATCGGAAAAGGAGGGAAAGATGAAGTACGAGATTATTGGTAATACTATGCCGGCTGTGGAAGTTAGTTTTGACAGTGCTGGGGAGTCGATGTTCACCCAGTCGGGCGGCATGGCATGGATGAGCGAAGGTGTGAAAATGGACACTAACACCAGGGGCGGCGTGCTCAAAGGCTTGGGACGCATGTTTGCAGGGGAGTCAATGTTCATGGCGACTTACACTGCCCAGAGACCGGGCGCAAGTGTTGCATTTTCAGCAACATTCCCAGGAGAAATTATGGCTATCGACCTAGCTAAGAGTGGTGGAATGATTTGCCAGAAAGGTGCTTTCTTAGCGGCAGAAGACAGTGTGAAGCTAGAGACTTTGCTGACAAAAACAATTTCGTCGGGGCTGTTTGGCGGAGAAGGTTTCGTCCTTCAGGGGCTTAGCGGTAACGGTATTGCATTCCTTGAGGTTGACGGCAACAAGGTTGTAAAGAGCCTAGCGCCAGGCGAGACGATTTTCGTTGACACTGGCAACGTAGTCGCGTTCCAGAGCAGCGTAAGATATGAAATCGAAACTGTCAAGGGTGTAAAAAACATTTTTCTTGGCGGCGAGGGTTTGTTCCTGACGAAACTTACAGGTCCCGGAGACGTTGTTTTGCAGACGCAGAACATTGGCGAGTTTGCAGGCAAGATTGCTAACCTGATTCCTTCTAAGAATTAGTGATTTAGTTAGATTATGCGACGCTGGCCGCGTCAAATCTATCACTTCTGGCACATTCGAGGGTTTCGAGTTGGCCAGTTTCAAAATTAAAGAAGAATGTTGAATTCAAAGGCGACTGGGTAGGTGATACTCAGTCGCCTTTGGTGATATATAATACTTTAGGATGATTTACAATTATGAAAGTTAATCGTATCATTGCTTGTAGTATAAGACAAAGCTATAAACATAGAGATATGTTAGAAAGGAGTTGAAGCTAATGAGAGCTAGGAGAATGGCAAGTTTGCTATTGAGCATGATATTATGCATTACAATGATGCCTATTTCAGTTTTTGCAGGTGAGACAGGAGGTACGACACCGACGGAGCCTGCAATGAAAGTTGTGAATATAGACGTTTCAGTTAACAGTGCCGATAATGAGGACTACAAAATTGACGACAATGGCATTATCCTTAGGAAAAGAGATGTAAAATATGAACTGTCGGGAATAACTGATAAAAAAATACGTCTTTGGGGAAGCAACAATGCTGAGGACATCGACCAAGCATTTTACATGGTACTGAACAAAGTTGTTGTTAATGGGGGAATAAAAGTAGAAAACAGTCCTGTAAAAATGGTGATAGATGTACCAGAAGGAACTGTAAACACAATATCAAAGGTAAGAGCAAATGACCTGACCATTACGGGAAAAGGCGAATTAAATGCGACAGACCTTGACGTTATTCAGAGAACAAGTTATATGCCAAGTGCGTTATGCATAAAGGATGCTACAGTAAACGTTAATTGCCGTTTAAATGCGGGAGACTCGTGTGAGTGGAACGGAGTCTGCGTTCTCGAGGGTGACGCAAAGGTTACATATATAAGCAATAGTAATTTTGCAGCATTGAAGATGGGAGTAAAAAGTGGCGATAATACTCATTCTCTAACGCTTAAAGATAACGCAAAATTATATTGCCTTCAAGGAATTAACGAACCTAGCTCATCCTGCGTAGATGGATTGGAGATTTTTTCTACCGATTTAACTTTAGATGACAATGCATATTTAGAAGCAGAGGGAAGAGATACTACAGAAAAAAACTTAAGCAGTGGAATCATGAGCAGTGGAATCATGTCACAAGGTAATATTACCATAAAGGAAAATGCATCAATAAAGGCTACTTCGCAAGGCGTTGCAGTATCTACCAGGGGGAATATTGATATACAAGGTGGCAATGTTTTCGCTGACAGTTCTTTGAGCAATGGAATTTACGCAGAAGGAAGTATTACGATAGATAATGCAAAAGTTGATGCTAAAGGATACTGGCCTGCAATTTTTAGTAATGGTAAGCTGAATATTTCTAATAGCAATATTAAAGGTCAGAGTTCCAATGATGTGGCTGTGTTTTCAAGAGATGCGATTACTGTAAATAACAGCCTGGTAAGAGCTTCAGCAGCGACTGACTATGATGGTATTAGAGGTAACAAGGGTGTTAGTGTGACATCTTCTTGGATGGAAACATCTGGAAAAGAGAATTTTGATGGAGAGAATACAGGAGTGCTCTTTAACAACTTTTCGGCGGATAATCCTGCTGGAGAAGCTACAGTCAAAGGGAATTTAGTTATCAAAGATGATGTTACAATCGGAGAAAATATGACGCTAATTATACCTGCTGACACAACTCTTACAGTTTCACCGGGAAAAAAATTCACAAATAACGGCACAGTAAAAGTTAAGGGTAGCTTTGTCAACAGTGGCACGGTTGTCTGCACAAAACATACGGGTGGACAGGCTACGACAACAGAAAAAGCCAAGTGCGCAATTTGTGGTGTCGAATATGGAGAACTGCTTTCTTCTGGCGGTCACTATGTGCCAACACAGCGCCCTGAGATCCAAACCAACGAAGGCGGAAAGACCGAGCTTTCCAATAACGGAAGGACTTTGACCATAACGCCAGATGAGGGAAAAGAAGTTGAGAAGGTTTTGGTCAATGGGGAAGACCGAGGCGCGGTTACGGAAATTACCGGTCTAAGGACAGGTGATAAGGTGGAAATTTTCTTTAAGGACAAGGCGCCTACTAAGGAAGAACTAGATGCTGCGGCTAAGGATATTTTAAAAAATGCATCTAGAAGAATTACCATTTGGAGAACTTCCAAGAAGAGCATAAGGATTACTGCTGTAGGTGATTTGAGTGAGCTGATAGAGAAGGGGTATGTTGTTAAATATACATTTTATAAGAAGGTACCAGGTGCTGACAAGTACACAGCCGTCAAGACTACAGAAAACAACAAGTACAACTATACCAAGTTGAAGAAGGGAATAAATAAATTCCAGGTTAAAATTAGAATCTATGATAAGGACGGAAATTTTGTGGCTTCCGGATGGACATATTATAGAGCTGCTAAGACAAAAGCCTAAGGTTAATTCTATCATTTCTGGCACATTCGAGGATTTTGAGTTTGCCAGTTCCAAAATTTAATAAGAATGTTGAATTTAAAGGCGGCTGAGTATATGTTACTCAGTCGCCTTTGGTCACATTTGGAGAAATTCATGGTTGCTGTGGGTATATTTTGTATGAATTTTAATGCACAAGCAATGAGGAGGCCTAGGGCGTGGTATAAAATTGCATGAATTCTTGAAAAATGAATCGTATTTTGTCCCTGAACATATATAAATAGGTAAATGTCCCAGAATTGATAGAAATGCAAAAGCCCTGCGCATGCAGGGCTTTAAGTATATTTACGCTTCAGCCTTTTCGTCCTCTTCTGTGAAGGCTGCGTAGATTGCCTTAATAGCCTTGGAGAAGTCTTTGTTGTTAACACCGACGATGATGTTCATTTCGCTGGAGCCTTGGTCGATCATACGGATGTTGACCTTGGCGTCAGCTAGGGCAGTAAATAGCTTTGCAGAAACGCCGGCACGGCTGCTCATTCCGCAACCTACTGTTGCGATTAAGGCGATATCTTCAAAAACTTCCATGTTGTCAGGAGAAAGCTGCTTGTCGAAAGCTTCAAGAAGGTCGTCAAGCTTGCCTTCTAAATTGTCGTTGGAAATTACAACGGAAACAGTGTCGATACCTGTAGGCATGTGTTCTAGAGTCATGTCATAGTCCTCGAGGATTGCAAGGATACGACGAAGGAAACCACGCTCGCTGCTCATCATATTTTTGTAGATGGCGATAACAGTGAAGTCCTTGCTGCCTGCAATACCTGTAACTACGTTAGTGTTTGCAACATCGTGTTCAGCTGTAATAATTGTGCCAGGGTCATTTGGCGCATTTGTATTTCTAATATTAATAGGAATGTTTGCAATTCTTGCAGGGTAAATAGCGTCCTCATGAAGAACAGATGCACCCATGTAAGATAATTCTCTAAGTTCTTTATATGAAATGTGGTGGATAGGTTTCGGATTCTTAACGATCCTTGGGTCAGCCATAAGGAAGCCAGAAACGTCAGTCCAGTTTTCGTACATGTCAGCGCCCACTGCGCGAGCAACGAGAGAACCGGTGATGTCAGAGCCACCACGAGAGAAAGTTTTTATCTTACTGGTCTTAGAGTCAGTGCCGTAGAAGCCCGGGATTACAGCGTGCTCATGCTTAGCAAGTTCCTCTCTCAGGGCTTCGTCAGTTTCCGCAATCATCAGGCGGCCTTTGCCGTCGAACTGAACCAAGCCTTCAGCGTCCACAAAATCAAAACCCAAAAATTCCGCGATCAAAACCGCATTAAGGTATTCTCCTCTGCTGGCAATGTAGTCCGCAGAACAGCCCTTCTTTAGGTTTTCCTTAATTACTTCAAAGTGTTCTTGAAGATCAGTGTCTACACCTAGGTTTAATGCAACGGCAATGTATCTGTCCTCGATAACCTGAAAAATCTGCTCATAAGGTAGATTATGCTCCATATGAGTCTTGCACAGATATAGAAGGTCAGTGATTTTACTGTCTCCGTCAAATCTTTTTCCCGGTGCAGAAACAACTACATATTTTCTTTCTGGATCGGATAACACAATACCCTTTATCTTTGCCAGCTGGATTCCATCAGCTACTGAGGAACCGCCAAATTTTGCAACTTTAATTCCCATTATCTTAATCTCCTTCCGAATAAATAGAAAACATGGAACTATTATATTACAATGCGCTTGCAGTTGCAAGAACAAGAAAAATAAAGTATAATAGAAATTTGATTTGAGACAAAAGGAGGGAATATATGAGAAAAATCATAAAGAACATGTTCCCATATTGGAAGACAATAATAATTATTGTAATGCTGTTATGCGTCCAGGCATATTGTGACCTGGCGCTGCCAACATATACTTCCAAGATAATAGACGTGGGGATACAAGACAGAGGTGTGGAACACATTGCACCTGAGAAGATTACGGCAGAAGACTTTGCCAAGGCGCAGATGTTTATGGACGATGACCAGAAGGAACTGTGGACGTCCCTTTACGGAGTGAAAGCAAGCGAATCGGAAATGCAGGACGCGAGCAAGATGCCTGGCGTAGCGGCTGTAAGCAAAACATACAGCCTCAAGGTAACTGACGAGGATCAGCTGGCGAAGGTTGACGATGAGCTGCTGATGCCAGTAGTTGCAGGCTATCAGGTGAATAAGGCAATAGAGAAAGACAAGAAACTTGCCCAGGCAATGCAGGTACAACCTGAAGCTGTCATGGAGCAGATGAATGAGAAATATAATGTAGACGATATGCAGAAGATGGCAGACTCCATAGGCACGGAGACATTGATGTCAATGGGTGTGGCCTTTGCGGCAGAATGCAACGAACATGCCGGAGTTGACATGGACGCAATGCAGAAAAGCTACCTAAAAACAGCAGGAAGCAAGATGTTTGTTGTAGCTGTAGTAATGTTGCTAGCGGCTATGACCGTAGCCTTCTTCGCATCAAGAGTTGGCGCAGGAATCGGAAGAACTTTAAGAAACAAAGTCTTTAGAAATGTGGTGAATTTCTCCGGCGGAGAGATGGATAAATTCTCCACAGCGTCACTGATAACAAGAAACACCAACGACGTGCAGCAGATACAGATGGTTTCATCCATGCTGCTGAGAATGATATTATATGCACCAATAATTGCGATTGGCGGAGTATATAAAGTATGGAAAACAGGCGCAAATATGGGCTGGGTAATCGGACTGGCCGTAGTTGTCATTTTAGGTTTTGTTATGGTACTAGTTTCAGTTGCCATGCCGAAATTCAAGAAAATGCAGACCCTAGTAGACGGCCTAAACCTGGTTTCACGAGAAATTTTGACTGGACTACCGGTAATCAGAGCCTTCGGAAGAGAAGAAGCAGAAGAAGCGAGATTCGATGTTGCTAACAAAAATCTGATGAAAACCCAGCTATTTACCAATAGAGTTATGACATTTATGATGCCAGGAATGACGCTGATTATGAACTGTCTGGTGGTTTTGATAACCTGGGTTTCCGCCCACAGAATCGACGACGGGACGCTGCAGGTAGGCATGATGACGGCGTTTATCACGTACTCTATGCTGATCATAATGTCCTTCTTGATGCTTACCATGATGTCAATTATGATTCCGCGAGCAGGCGTTGCGGCAGACCGTATCGACGAAGTTATCCAAACTCAGCCATCTGTAACTGATGCTCCGGAGCCTACCAAAATGGAAGACATTAAGGGCGTGGTTGAGTTTAAGAACGTGTCCTTCCAGTACCCTGATGCTAAGGCAGACGTAATTCACGACATCAGCTTTAAGGCTGAGCCGGGCAAGGTTACGGCAATTATCGGAAGTACGGGTTCGGGAAAAAGCACACTGGTTAACCTGATTCCGCGTTTTTATGACGTTACAAGCGGCGAAATTACCATAGACGGAGTGGATATCAGAGAGATGTCAATGAAGCAGCTGCGCGATTGCATCGGCTTCGTCCCTCAAAAGGGCACGCTGTTCTCCGGAACTATCGCTTCCAACCTGAGATTTGGCCGCGAGGATGCAACAGATGAAGAAATCGCACGTGCCGCAGAAATCGCCCAGGCTGAGGAATTCATCGCATCAAAACCAGAAAAGTACAACGACCACATTTCCCAGGGCGGATCCAACGTGTCAGGAGGACAGAAGCAAAGACTTGCCATTGCAAGAGCAATTGCAAAGGATCCGAAGATTTTTGTTTTCGATGACAGCTTCTCAGCCCTTGATATGAAGACAGATGCGAAGCTACGTAAAGCCTTGGCTGCCCAGGTTTCTGACAGCACAGAAATTATCGTAGCTCAGAGAATCAGTACAATTCTTCATGCAGACCAGATTATTGTTTTAGATGATGGAGAAATTGCTGGAATTGGAACACACTCACAGCTAATGAAAGCTTGCGATGTTTATAGAGAAATTGCTGAATCACAGCTTTCACAGAAGGAAATTGAGAAGATGCTGGAGGAGGTGAGCGAACATGATGCCTAAGCAGGAAGATGGCACACAGATGCCAAGAAGACGCCATAGAGGACCAGGCGGTGGCATGGCCAGAATGATGCCTGGCGAAAAGGCAAAAGACCTTAAGGGTACGCTTAAGGAAATGCTGGATTACATGGGCGGGTACAAGTTCGCTGTCCTTGCAGTAATGATTTTCGCAGCAGCTTCCACTGTTTTTTCCGTTATTGGACCTAAGGTTATGGGACTTGCTACAACAGAACTGGCAGACGGTCTAATGGGAAAAATCCAGGGAACCGGCGAGATTAACTTCGATAAAATTCTGAAGATATTGCTTGCAACCATTGGATTATATGGATGCAGTGCTGTTTTTATCTTCATTCAGGGCTGGATTATGACTGGAATTACCCAGAAAATCTGCTACAGAATGCGTAAGGATATTTCGCAGAAAATTAATCGCATGCCTATGAAATATTTTGAGAGCAGAACCTATGGTGAAGTGCTTTCACGAATCACCAACGACGTAGACACACTAGGACAGGGCCTGAATCAGAGCGTGACGCAGATTATAACATCTACGGCTACAATTATCGGCGTAATCGTTATGATGCTGTCAATTTCACCGCTTATGACCTTGATTGCAGCAGTTATTCTGCCACTTTCAGCTATCTTGATGTCCTTGGTTATTAAGTTCTCCCAGAAACATTTCCGCACTCAGCAGGAATACTTAGGTCACATTAACGGCCTAGTTGAGGAAACTTTCGGTGGACACACCGTTATCAAAGCTTTCAACAAGGAAGAAAGCACTATTAGAGAATTTGAGAAAACTAATGATGTTATTTACACATCAGCATGGAAATCCCAGTTCCTATCAGGTTTGATGCATCCTATTATGATGTTTGTAGGTAATATGGGATATGCAGGAGTTGCTATTTCCGGCGCACTTCTAGCAATTCGTGGAACCATTAATATCGGTGATATCCAGGCATTTATTCAGTATGTGAAGAACCTTACTCAGCCTCTCCAGCAGGTCGCACAGGTTACTAACCAGGTGCAGTCTATGGCGGCATCCGCTGAGAGAGTCTTCGAATTCTTAAACGAAGAGGAAGAAGAGCAGACTGTAGAAAACCCTGTAGTACTTGAAAATCCACAGGGCGCAGTTGAATTTAACCACGTCAAATTTGGATACACAGATGACAAAATTGTAATTAAGGACTTTAGCGCATCAGTTAAGCCGGGCCAGAAAATCGCCATTGTTGGACCGACGGGAGCGGGCAAAACCACCATGGTTAAGTTGCTTATGAGGTTCTATGATGTTCAGGGCGGAAGTATCACCTTAGATGGCCACGACATCAGAGATTTCAATCGTCGCCAGCTGAGGGACTACTTTGGCATCGTACTTCAGGATACTTGGCTTTACAAGGGCACTATTATGGAAAATATCAGGTACGGAAGGCTTGATGCTACCGATGAAGAGGTTATCAAAGCAGCCGACGCTGCTCACGCAGACCACTTTATCAGAACTCTTCCAAAGGGATACGATATGGAACTAAATGAAGATGCATCTAATGTGTCTCAGGGTCAGAAACAGTTGCTGACAATTGCAAGAGCCATACTTGCAGATAATAAGGTTTTGATATTGGATGAGGCAACGTCTTCTGTTGACACAAGAACAGAGGAATTGATACAGAAGGCCATGGATAACCTTATGGAGGGAAGAACCAGCTTCATTATAGCACACAGACTTTCAACCATTAAGAATGCGGATTTAATCCTGGTTATGAAAGACGGTGACATTATTGAGCAGGGAAATCATGAAGAACTCCTTGAAAAGAATGGTTTTTATGCCGATTTATACAACTCACAGTTTGACGAGGACGGAGAGTGTGGGTTATAATAGAGTTACAGAAGTGCGAAAACATGTTACTGAGGGGGAATAGATATGAAGAAACTGGTAACAATCAGTAGAGAATATGGAAGTGGCGGAAGAGGAATCGGTAAGATTCTGGCGGAGAAGTTAGGCGTGCCACTATACGATAAAGAAATTTTAGATATGGCTGTTGAACAGAGTGGCTTATCAAGAGAGGTAATTGAAAATGCTGAACTTAGAGCTAAGAGTAGCTTTTCATATAGTCTTTCTTCTGCAATGAGCTTTGGAGAAGGCTATGTGGGAGATAATGTTTCTCTAAATGAGAAGCTTTTCATCACTCAGGTTGAGGTAATTAATCAGATTGCATCACTAGGTGAAGGCGTAATTGTGGGAAGATGCGCAGACTATATTCTGAGAGATGTTCCTGGAGTTACAAATATTTTCATTCACGCAGAGCAGGAAGACAGAATTAAGAGAGCCATAGAGGAGTACGGTGCAGACCCGGCAAAGGCAAAGCACATTGTTGCAACATATGACAAGGCTAGAGCTAACTATTATAATTATCACACTTGTCAGAAATGGGGAGAATACTCCAATTATAACTTATCAATAAATAGCAGCTACATCACTGAAGAAGAGGCTGCGAACCTAATTGCTTCTTATATAGAAACAAGAACTTACAAATAAGTTGATAAATTCACTGATAAACTACAAAAAGGAGGAGTACGAGATGAAGAGTACAGATAAGCTGGAAGAAGCAAAGAAGCCTACTAAGAAGAACGGAACAAGCGCAGCGGCAAAGGCAGCGTTGGCAATTTTGGGAGTGGGTTTTGTTGCGGGAACAACTTTAGTTGTTGGAATCGACAGAGTAATGAAGAAAATTTTTGTAGACGAGAAATGGCCTGACGAAGAGTGGTCATCTGATGATTGGGCCGAAGAAGACTTGGACAATTAATAACAGTAAACACTGAAGGGAGATATTGCACTAATGGCAGACAATAAAGGAACATATTATATCACAACGCCTATTTACTATCCAAGTTCCAATTTACACATTGGACACACTTACTGCACAGTTATGGCTGACGCAATGGCTAGATTTAAGAGGTTGTCAGGATATGATGTAAGATTTCTGACTGGAACAGACGAACACGGGCAGAAAATTCAGACTATTGCTGAGGAAAAGGGTGTTACACCTCAGGAATATGTAGATGGAGTAGTTGCTGGAATCAAAGATTTATGGGCAACTATGGAAATTTCTTATGATGATTTCATCAGAACTACAGAAGACAGACATGTGAAGAGAGTACAGGAAATCTTTAACAAGATGTATGAAAAGGGAGATATCTATAAGGGTGAGTACGAAGGACTTTACTGTACACCTTGTGAATCTTTCTGGACAGAAAGCCAGCTAGTTGACGGCTGCTGCCCTGACTGCGGAAGACCTGTACAGAAGGCTAAGGAAGAAGCTTATTTCTTCAGACTATCAAAGTATGAGGATAAGCTAATCGACCTTCTTGAAAACACTGACTTCTTAGAACCTGAATCAAGAAGAAATGAAATGCTTGGATTTATCAGACAGGGTCTAGACGATCTTTGCATTTCCAGATCCACATTTGACTGGGGTATTCAGGTACCTATTGATAAGAAGCACGTTATTTATGTATGGCTTGATGCTCTTACAAACTATATCACAGCTCTAGGATATCCTGATGAGCCTGAACTGTTTGAAAAGTACTGGCCTGCAAATGTTCATCTTGTAGGTAAGGAAATTGTAAGATTCCACTCAATTATTTGGCCAGCGATGCTTATGTCCCTTGATATTCCTCTACCTAAGAAGGTTCTTGGCCACGGATGGCTTCTTCTTGAAGGTGGTAAGATGAGTAAGTCTAAGGGTAATGTTGTTGACCCTGTTAAGCTTATTGAAAGATACGGAATCGACGCTCTTAAGTACTTCTTGCTTAGAGAATATACTTTCGGTCAGGACGGCGTATTCACTAACGAAGTTATGCTTAAGAGAATGAACTTCGATTTGGCTAATGACCTAGGTAACTTGCTATCAAGAACTGTTTCCATGATTGAAAAGTACAATGGTGGAGTTGTTCCTGATGCAACAACTGAGGATGATATTGACAGAGACCTGAAGGCTATTGCTACAGGTGCAGCTCATAAGGTAGAAGCGCAGATGGATAAATTTGCCTTCAATATGGCTCTTGAAGAAATCTGGGTTGTAATCAGAAGAGCAAACAAATATATTGACGAAAAGTGTCCATGGATTCTAGCTAAAGATGAGGCTAAGAAGGCTGAACTTGATACTTGTCTTCACAACTTATCTGAAGTTCTTAGAATTGTTTCAATTCTTATTTATCCATTTATGCATACTACTTCTGACAAAATCAGAAAACAGATGGGCTTATGGTATGCCGATGTAGTATGGGACGATGCAATGGAATTCGAAATGATGTATCAGGAAAAGGTTAAGAAGGGCGAAGCTATCTTCCCTAGACTTGATATTGAAAAGGAACTTGCTGAACTTGAAGAAATGCAGAAGGCTGGAAAGGCTGACGATGAAGAGGAGAATATTCCACTTGAACTTAAGCCTGCCATTGAATACGATGATTTCGACAAGATTGACTTCAGAGTAGGTCTAATCGAAAAGGCTGAAAAGCACCCTAAGGCTGACAAGTTATTAGTTTTCCAGGTTAAGATGGGAACTGAGAGACGCCAGATTATTTCAGGTGTTGCTGAGGACTTTAGCCCTGAGGAAATGGTTGGTCAGAAGGTTATCGTTGTCGCTAACCTGAAGCCTAGAAAGCTTAGAGGTCTTGAATCTAAGGGAATGATTATGTTCGCTGACAACGGAAAGAGATGCGAAATCGTTGGCACAACAGCTCCAGACGGAGAAGTTGTAAGCTAGTATATTAAAGTATTTTAATACGTGAGGTGCTAAATGAAAATGCTATTTGATTCACATACGCATTTGAATAATGACACCATTACACCTGAAGAAAGAGAAGCCTTGATATCTGATATCGAGGCTTCAGATTTATTATATGTAATGGATGTTGGTTTTGACCTGCCTAGCTCCATGCAGGCAGTAGACGATGCGACCGCAAATCCTTGGTGTTACGCGGCTGTGGGCGTTCACCCACATGATACGGACGACATGGATGAAGATGTTTTGACCTTGATTAAGGGTCTGTGTAGTAAGGAAAAAGTTATGGCAATTGGGGAAATCGGCCTAGACTATCATTATGATTTTTCTGAGAGAGAGGCTCAGAGAAAGTGGTTCCGCCGCCAGATTCAATTGGCAAATGAGCTGAAGATGCCAATTATTATTCACAGCAGAGAGGCTGACGAGGACACTATGAACATTCTTAAGGAAGAAGGGACCTTTTCCAAGGAACGTCAAAGCTGGTTTCCTAAGAGAAAGGATCCAGATGGTGAGGAACTACCGGACAGCAGGGTTCTCATTCACTGCTTCTCAAGTAGCCGTGAAATCGCTCGACAGTACGTTAAACTAGGTGCAACCATCGGCATCTGCGGGCCTGTAACTTACAAAAACAACCGCAGGGGTAAAGAAGTTGTAATCGATACACCTATTGAGTTTCTTGTGGTTGAGACCGATGCGCCTTATCTTACTCCTGAACCATTTAGGGGTAAAAAGAACAAAGCCCTCTACGTGGAGTACACTGCGCGCAAGGTGGCTGAGCTGAAGGAAATGGACTACGAGGAAGTTGCTAAAATTACCTGCCAAAATGCGAAAAAATTCTTCGGAATATAGGGCAGGATTGTTTGACTCTTTTTGTGGTAGTGGTATAATAAATACATGAAAAAGATTGTAGAAGCCATCAAAAAATTTAGACTTATAGATAAAAATCAGCACATTGTATTGGGCCTCTCTGGAGGACCTGATTCAGTGTGCCTTTTTAATGTTCTCATGGACCTGGCAGAGGATATGAATCTTAATATTCATCCTGTTCATGTGAATCACAAGTTCAGGCCCGGAGCTGCGGAGCGGGACCAGAAGTACGTGGAAGAGCTTTGTAAGGCTAGAGGCGTAGAGTGCAGAAGCTTCATTTATGATTGCAATGCCATTGCTGAGGCTGAGGGCATTTCAAGCGAGGAGGCCGGAAGGAAAGCCCGGTATGAGGCCTTTGCTAAGGTTGCAGGCGGAATTTGTGAGTCGGGAGTGGCTCGGGATATGGTTAAAATTGCTGTGGCCCAGAATGCCGATGACCAGGCGGAAACCATACTGTTTAGAATTTTGAGAGGAACTGGGATCCATGGGCTTTCAGGCATCAGCTATGAGAGAACCGACGAGCATGGTTTTTCTATCGTCAGGCCGCTACTAGATGTTACTAAGGCAGAGGTTATGGGCTACTGTGAGGCGCATGGGTTGAAGCCCTGTATGGACCACACTAACAAGGAGCCAATTTACACACGAAATAGAATTCGCTTGGAGCTGATTCCTTATCTTGAGAAGGGGTATAATCCAAATATCCGCGAAACCTTGATTCGAATGGGGAAAACAGCTGCTTCTGATAGCGAATATATAGAGGAGCAGGCCCTGGCAGCCTATGATTCTATGGTAAAAAATGAGTCGGAACATTCGATTCTACTTGACGGCGAGGCTCTGACCATGTGCCACAAGGCAATTAGGCGAAGGGTTATAAGCATTTCTCTCGGAAAGTTGGGCCTTCATGATGACGTGAGTTATGCCCATTTCGAGGAGCTGGAGAAGATTCTCCAAAGTGACAGTCCTTCAGCTAGGACAGATTTACCAAAAGGTTACTACGCGGTTCGCAACTACGGCGACTTGAAGATTTGTCGAGATGCGGGAGGCGCGGCAACTGCAGCAAGTATCAAAACCGCCATACTTGATAAAAATGAAGCGCTTCTTAGGTCCGAAGCATTGAAGTTGAGGAGCGAAGGAGAAAATGGACGTGCCGGAGGGCAGTTGGCTTTGTTCGATTATGAGAAGATGCGTGAGGCCCTTGGTGACGGCTTTGAGAGCCGCGTTGTACTTGGCACCCGTGAGGCTGGAGATTACTTGCCATTAGGAGACGGTAGACGAAAGAAGATTCAGGATTATATGGTGGATCGCAAGATACCGAAGGACGAAAGAGACGAGGTGCAAATGGTAAAAACAGGGCACCAGGTGCTTTGGGTTCTACCACGAAATGACAAGGGTAGATTTTGCGGGATTTATAAGGTTGATGAAACTACAAAAAAGGTGTTTTGTATTGAAATTCCTTGCAATCTGTGATACAATCTATAGACTGTTTTTCAATGTGAATACACATATAAATAAAATTTTACATATACGGAAGGGGAAAAAAATTGAAAAGGCTAACGAAGAATATTTTAATTTACTTGCTTATTTTCTCTGTTGTTCTTGGTGCCGCATCATTTTATGGAGGCATGGGACAAGGAGCTTATAAGCAGGTGAAGTTCTCGACTATGGCAAACTACCTGGAAAAGGAAAAAGTATCAGAAGTATCAATTTCCGACAATAAAATCACTGCCAAGATTGATGACGATAAGTATGTATATGCTTACGCCAACAGTGTGGTAGAAATCAGCTACTTGGAAAATGAGTATATTTTCCCTCAGATGAAAGAGAACAAGATTAAGATGGAAACACCTAAACCAAGTTCGGGTTCTCTGATTATGAGCATGCTGCCTACATTGGTAATGATTTTGGCACTTGGATTCCTATTCTACATCATGATGAATCAGGGAGGAAATGGAAAGGCATTTTCCTTTGGTAAGAGTAAGGCCAGAATGTACAAGGGTGACGGAAAGAAGATTACTTTCGCTGATGTTGCTGGACTTGAAGAAGAAAAAGAAGAACTTGAGGAAATCGTTGACTTCCTTAAGGATTCAAGAAAGTACAAGGAGGTTGGTGCAAGAGTACCTAAGGGCGTACTGCTTGTTGGCCCTCCGGGAACAGGTAAAACTTATGTATCTAAGGCAACTGCAGGCGAAGCAGGAGTACCGTTCTTCACAATCAGTGGTTCCGACTTCGTAGAAATGTTCGTCGGTGTCGGCGCGTCTAGAGTAAGAGATTTGTTTGAGCAGGCGAAGAAGAATTCACCTTGTATTGTTTTTATCGACGAAATCGATGCTGTAGGTCGTAAGAGAGGTGCAGGCTTAGGTGGCGGCAATGATGAAAGAGAACAGACACTGAACCAGTTACTAGTTGAAATGGATGGTTTCGGTGAAAACTCAGGAATCATCATTATGGCGGCGACTAACAGACCTGACGTTCTTGACCCGGCACTTCTGAGACCGGGCAGATTCGACAGACAGATTGTTATAGGACTTCCTGACGTTAAAGGCAGAGAGGCAATTATCAAAGTTCACTCAAAGAACAAACCTCTTGCTGATGACGTAACTCCTGAAATTCTGGCTAGACGTACAATGGGGTCAACTCCTGCGGATATTGAAAATATCTTGAACGAGGCGGCTTTGATAACTGCTAGAAGAAACGGAAGATTCATCCGAATGGAAGAAATTGAGGAAGCTATCAGAAAGGTTGAAATGGGACCTGCTAAGAAGTCCAAGACAGTTCCGGAAGAGGACAGAAAGCTTACTGCTTACCACGAAGCCGGACATGCTATTGTTGCAAGATCCTTGCCTAAGCACTTGGATGTACACGAAGTTACTATTATTCCTAGAGGAAGGGCAGGCGGATACACAATGTACTTGCCTGAAGACGATAAGTTATTTGAAACTAAGCAGCAGATGTTTAACTACATTGTTTCCTGCATGGGTGGTAGAGTTGCTGAAAGTCTGAAACTGGATGATATTTCAATTGGTGCATCTGGGGACATTAAGCAGGCTACTAATGTTGCAAGAGAAATGGTTACTATGTACGGTTTCTCCGAAAAACTGGGTAATGTAAATTACGGCGGAGACGGAGAAGTGTTCTTAGGTAATGACTTTACAACAAGAAGCAACTACTCCGAGGATACTGCACAGCTTATTGACTCTGAAATCAGAAGAATTGTTAAGGAAGCATATGAACTTGCAGAAAAGATTCTGAAGGAACATGATGATGTTCTAGAGAACATTGCACAGGCATTGCTTCAGGTTGAAACAATCGACGGTAAGCAGTTCGAAGCTCTGTATACTAAGAAAATGGATGCAGAAACTCTGGTTCAGAAAGTCAAGGAAGAACAGGAAGCTAAGAAAAAGACTGATGCTGAGGAAGCTGCTGAATCAGAAAGACTTCGTAAGGAAGAGGAAGCAAAGGAAGCTGCTGAGCTGGCAAAATATGATGAGGACTACATGGGAGTCCATGGCAAACCGGGGGACAAGGCTGAAATTAGACCTGCAACTGAACCGGGCGAAGAAGCAGAGGTTGAACCTGCAACTGAAGCAGGTGAAGCGCCTGAAGATGAGGTTGCAGATGAAGTAGGTTTTGATGGTGCTGAGGACAATGCAGAAAATGCCGACGCAGCTGAGACAGAACATGAAGCAAAAAGGGAAGACGGACTAGAGGACGATAAGACAGACGAAGAATAGAAGGTGCTTTATGAAAATTACAGTTAGTGATTGTTTGGGACTGGACGCCTATTCAGGAAGCGTTCTGGCCGGAGAAAAGAGAAACACAAGTAACAGGGTGCGTTCCGTATCCGTTATGGATGCACGTGATGCAGAAACTGCCGTGAAGCAGTGCGGTGTTAAAGATCAGATGGTTCTAACTTCATTTTATGGAATGGAGGATGACGAAAATACTCAGAGATGTGTTGTTGAGGGTCTTGCAGAGAAGGGCGTCAGTGCGCTGACGGTGTTTCATGCCAGCAGGAAGTCTGCTTTGATACGTGGACACCTTGATGATATGGGCCTTAAGGTCGGCATGCCGATTATCTTTATACCTGATGACACGAAGGCTGAGTACGCTGACGCTATTGAGCAGATTATGGATAGTCTTCTTTATGGCGATAGCTTCAAGAATGGCCTGATTAACAACACGATTTTTCACCTCCTCAACTTTGAGAAGCATAAAACATTTGAGACCGCAGTTAGGAAGGCGGCAATCAGCAATGAGTTCCAAATGGTTCTTTTATCTAAGGATTTCAACCCATTGCTGACAGTTGAAACCAGACAGAAGGTTTCTATAGATGATGCCATTAAAAAGGCAAAGACAAGAGAGTTTGAGAAATCTCTTAAGTATACTTTCATTGACGTAGATGGCGTAATTACCTATTGGGGAACTGTCAACATCGGCAATGAAAAGTGTTTCCTACTTCTTGTAGACAATGAGGACAACTACTCTCAGGGTGAGATGACTAAGCTGGCAGAGATTATTGAACTTGCCATTGGTATGTGGAAGTATTCACCTGAAAGAGATGTTAAGGCTGAATTCATCAAAGCTCTCATAAGAAATAACAAGTCATTGGCTTATTCCTTAAAGGATGAGATTGGAGTTGCTGGCGATGATGTTCTCAGCGTATTTCATGCAAAGGGCATTAGCACTGAGCATGGCAATGACGTTATTCGTGAATACGAGAAGCGGGAAAAGATGTCAATTATCAGACTGGACGAAGGCGATGAAACTTATGGTATTGTCCTAAAAAATGCCAAAGTCAAGGCTCAGGAAGAGGATGAACCAGAAAAGGCAAAATGCCTAAGACTTTATGACCAGCTAAAAGCAGGCCAGAAGGGCGTTAGAATCTTCCATGCTACTGGAATTGACGGAATCGAGGGTGCAGGAGATGCCTTTAGACTTATCGGCGAAACATGGCCATTTGTTGAAAGTGTATTTCCGTATAAGCGTGTCTTCACTAAGTACGAGCTTGCTCTTGTTTCTAACTGCATTAACTTGCAGGTTCAGGGCGGCTACATGAAGAAGACTTATATGGATCTTCTGGAACCTTTCAAGAAAGAAGTTGGCGAAAACAAGGCGAAACAACTTCTTGAAACTCTTGAAACTTTCGTTCTGGATGCTGGAATGAACAGCGGAAAGACATCTGAATTCATGGGAATTCATACTAATACAGTTCAGTATCGTTTGAAGAAGATCAATGACGTATTGGGCGCTGAAATCACTGGAAATAGAGTTATTCCGGGATTGACTATGGCCCTTGCTTTGAAGAGACTGGACAGAGTCGTTAGATAGGGACGAGCAGCGAAAAATGCTGGCGTAGACGTCACGCAAGCGTAGCGAAAAATGCTGGCGCAGAGGTCACGTAAGCGCAGCGAAATCCCTGAAAAATATAAAAATTGGAGAAAGAAATATATGTTATTAGCTTTTGATGTTGGTAATAGTAACATCGTACTTGGAGTATTTAAAGACGGAGAGTTAATTACCAACTGGAGACTTGAAACTAATGTCCGTAAGAGTGCAGATGAGTACGGCATGATTGTAAACCAGCTTTTCGATTACGAAGGCCTGAAAACATCTGACGTTGAAGATGTAATTATTTCATCTGTAGTTCCATCAATGCTATTCACATTACAACATCTGTCATCAAAGTATTTTAACAAGCGTGCAATTACCGTTGAATCAGGGGTAAAGACAGGCCTAATTGTTAAGTACGACAACCCTAAGCAGGTTGGCGCTGACAGAATTGTAAATGCTGTCGCAGCACTTCATAAGTACGGCGGACCGCTAATTATCATTGACTTTGGTACAGCAACTACATTCTGTGCAGTAACAGAAAAAGCTGAGTATCTTGGTGGAACCATTGCACCGGGACTTAAGATTTCATCGGAGGCATTGTTTGAAAAAACCTCCCAGCTTCCTAGAGTTGACCTAGAAGAACCAGGACACACTATCTGTAAAAACACAATTCAGAGCATGCAGTCCGGTCTAGTTTATGGTCATATGGGAATGGTTGACTATGTTGTTAAGAAAATGAAGAAGGAACTTGCCGACCTTTCATCAGGTGAAAAACCTGTAACTGTTGTTGCAACAGGCGGACTTTCTACTTTAATTGACAGTGGCGTCGACTGCATAGACTATGTAGATAAAATGCTGACTTTAGAAGGTCTAGAACTGATTTATCAGAAAAACAAGAAAAATCATAAAGTTAATAAGGAAAAATGTTATGAATAAAGAGCTAAAAATAGGAAATGTAGAACTTGAAAATCCGTTTCTTTTGGCTCCACTGGCAGGAATTACTGACGCTCCCACCCGCAAGCTTTGCCGCAGGATGGGAGCGGCTTTAGTATATTCGGAAATGGTAAGCGGTAAGGGCTTGTATTATGGCGATAAAAAAACAGACCAGCTCCTCTTCGTGGATCCTGAGGAAAAACCTGTAGCTTTCCAGGTATTCGGCAGTGAGCCTGAAATCCTGGCCTATACAGCCCGAGAACTTGACTCTCGCGACAATGCCATTCTAGACATCAACATGGGGTGCCCAGTACCTAAAATTGTCAAAAACGGCGAGGGTTCGGCGCTCCTAAAGCGTGTGGACCTGATTTATGACCTGATCTGCGCCATGGTAGCCAATACACAAAAACCAGTAACGGCCAAAATTCGAATTGGCTTCGACGAGAAATCCATAAATGCCGTGGAAGCGGCGAAGGCTATTGAAGCTGGTGGTGCTGCAGCTGTTGCTGTTCATGGACGAACTCGAGAGCAGTATTACACAGGCGCAGCTGATTGGACCCAGATACGCGCGGTCAAGGAAGCTGTAAATATCCCAGTAATAGGAAATGGAGACGTTGTAGATGGCGCGTCGGCTATAAGAATGCTTGACGAGACAGGATGCGACTTTGTAATGGTAGGGCGCGGTGCCCTTGGAAACCCATGGATATTCAGAGAACTTGTGGCCTCTTGGCGAGGCGAGGAACTCCCTGCTCCGCCTACTGTGAATGAAAAGAAAGCTATGATGATCGAGCACTTCCAAATGATGAAGGAACTTAAGGGCGAGTACGCTGCGGTCCGTGAAATGAGAAAACACGTGGGCTGGTACATTAAAGGCATGCCAGGCAGCGCAGCTTTCCGCGGCCGAGTGAACCAAATTGATAATGCGGAGGAACTTGTTGCCGCTATAGAGGGAATCTAGAGGTGATGGAACTTGAATACTGTGTGAAATTTCAAGATTCCATGTTTACATTGAATTACATTGTGGTAAAATAATAACGATAAAGAAAGAACACAAAACTTAAGGAGGTAGATTATCATGAAATGGGTATGTACAGTTTGCGGATATGTTCACGAAGGAGACACTCCACCAGAAAAATGTCCAGTATGTAAGGTTCCAGCTGATAAATTTGTAGCACAGGAAGAAGGAAAGACAGAATGGGCTGACCAGCACGTTGTTGGTGTAGCACAGGGAGCTGACCAGGAAATCATCGATGGACTAAGAGCAAACTTTGAAGGAGAATGTTCAGAAGTAGGAATGTACCTTGCAATGTCAAGAGTTGCACATAGAGAAGGATATCCTGAAATCGGTTTATACTGGGAAAAGGCTGCTTTAGAGGAAGCAGAACATGCTGCTAAGTTTGCAGAATTACTTGGTGAAGTATTAACTGATTCAACTAAGAAGAATCTAGAAATGAGAATTGAAGCTGAAGCTGGCGCTTGCGCAGGCAAGAAGGCTCTTGCTTCCAAGGCTAAGCAGCTTAACCTTGATGCTATTCATGACACTGTTCATGAAATGGCTAAGGACGAAGCTAGACACGGCGCAGCATTCGAAGGTTTACTAAAGAGATACTTCGGCTAAGCTGTAAGCTACATAATGTAAGAAGATTATAAAGAGAGAATGGAGAAATCTGTTCTCTTTTTTATGTCTTAGAGGCTATAAATCTGAATGGTTCGGAATAATATCGTAAGTAATTTGATAAACTTCTGAAAAATATTGACAAAGTTCCTTAAAATACGTAAGATGTATGTAAGATATTGCGGAACGGAGTGATAAGCATGGATGAAATGATGTATGTTAAGGATGTAGCAGAGCTTTGGGGCATTACGGAACGACAGGTTACGAGTCTTTGTCGAGACGGGAAAATAGACGGTGCGTACAAGGACGGAAAGCGCTGGTTGATACCTGAAGATGCAGATAAGCCTGATGATAACAGAATTAAAACAGGTGCTTATTGCAAAGATAAGTTGACAGAAAGATTACCATTGCCTATTGGTGTATCGGATTATAGCTTGGCTTCGTCAGAGTACTATTATGTCGACAAAACCATGATGATCAAGGACTTTATAGATGAACGACCTATGGTGGCACTGTTTACAAGACCTAGACGTTTTGGAAAAACCTTAAATATGGATATGCTTAGAACTTATTTTGAAATTAGTGATAGGGATACCTCAGTCCTTTTCCGCGACAAGAAGATTTGGAACTGTGGGCAGAAATATCGTGATTTTCAAGGCAAATACCCTGTAATCTTCCTATCGTTTAAGGACGTGAAATTTGAAACATGGAACGAGACCTTTGCAACATTACGGAAGATTATTGCAAGGGAAGTACAACGGCATGAAGAAATAAAACACATGATGAGAGATAATGCATATGACATGGCTCTGTATGAAAGTATGGCAGGAAATCAGTCTAATGAAGCCCAGTTAGTTTCATCACTAGGAGACCTATCTTATCTGCTTCATAAATATTATAACACTGCGCCTATTATTATCATTGATGAATATGATACACCTGTACAACAGGGCTACGTTAAGGGATTTTATGACGAAATCATAGGATTTATGCGAAACTTCTTTTCCAATGGGTTTAAGGATAATCATAACTTAAGCTTTGGTTTTTTAACCGGAATACTAAGAGTTACTAAGGAAAGCATTTTCAGTGGAATGAATAACTTGGCAATTTATTCTGTGTTGGATAGCAAGTATAGCAAGTACTTTGGCTTTACCTCAGAAGAGGTAAAACAAATGGCTAAGTATTACGGAGCAGCTGATAGATTTCATGAAATTGTTCAATGGTACAATGGATACAAATTCGGAAATATAGATATTTTCAATCCATGGTCAGTGGTAAATTATTTCAGCAATGAATGTGAGCCGAGGGCGTACTGGGTTTCTACAGGCAGTAACGATGTGATTGGTGAGGTACTGGCTAAGGCTGACGCTGAAATATATGATAAATTGACATCACTAATAAAAGGTGGAACTTTTGTGAGTCTTATCGATACCGGCGTAATTTATCCTGAAATAAAGGAAAACCCTTCAACTATTTATAGCTTTCTTATTGTTACAGGATACTTGAAGGTTTTGGAAAAGAAGCTTTCTGTTAATGGGGATTATATGTGTGAAGTGGCGTTACCTAATAAGGAAATTGCTCAGGTTTATAATAGAGAAATACTGCGAAAGCTTGAGCCAATGATAACGCCATCTACAGCCATAGCTATTCAGGAAGCAATTTTTACAGGTAATCAGCTCAGGTTAAAGGAAGAAGTGGAGAAGCTATTAAAACAATCTGTAAGCTTCTTTGACACAGCAAATGAGAACTTTTACCACGGTTTTATGCTAGGGTTGTGCGCTTTGATGGGCGACGCATTTGTAACATCCAATAGAGAGTCCGGTGAAGGACGTTATGATATTCAGCTGAGACCGAAGGATGAAAGACTTCCGGGGGTTTTGATTGAGCTAAAGGCAGCGAAGAAATGCGGAGATGAGGAACTAAAGGCATTGGCTAGAAACGCTTTGCGACAGATAAATGATAAGAAATACGATATAGAACTAGAGACGGCAGGAATCGGAAATATTTATAAATACGGCGTTGCGTTTTGCGGAAAGAACGTGGAGGTTGTGGAGGTTGTAGTATCCTAAGAATGTGTTTTCGCTGTATGCTTTATGCATAACAATGTAGGTCCTCTCGATGATAAAATGAATACGTGTGCATATCAGTCCGAAAAGCTGAATTGGCCTTTGCATCTCACCTAGCACACCTCTTTTCGAAGATGTCATGGTTGATGAAGGCTTGCCACGTAGCAGCATGGTGCGTGGCGGACTGAGGCAACACTAAATACTTGAATTTAAAGACCCCTGCGTATTAAGGCAGGGGTTGCTTATTATGGTGCGGATGTTCATAAGGGATTTGGTAAAATACAGTTTTACCGATAGTCGAACATCATATTCAAACAATAATCCACACATTCGCAATTTTTCTTTGTTTTTCGTATAATGAACTTACTGAAATCAAGGAGGTTTTAATATGAAAACAATTTTTGAAAATAACGGCGGCGCTTATACGCAGGTCGGCAATTATTTATTGCCTAATCTTTCGTTGCCGGCGGAAGAAAAAGAAACAAATATCGGCGTTTGGGCAATGAGGCATAAACGATATTTGAAGCAAAACCATAAAGTGCGGTACTATAATTTACTGACAAGCGGTAAGCTCAATTCATACCTTGCTGACATCGAAGAACAGGTTCAAAATCTTTTTTCTCGGTTGGTAAAAGACCTTGCCGAAAAAGAAAATGTTACGGAAAAATTGAAATCGGATAACCCAATGTTATGGGTGCAAAAGATGAATAATATTCGCAATCGAGCCACAGAAATTGTGAACGAACAAGTAATATGCAACTAAGAAAAAGGCACAACTTACGGAAAAAATCCAGTAGGCTGTGCCTTAATTTTGTTTGCTAAGTTACGATGCATAATCTTAGCGAGCAGACCATCTGGATATCCAAACGGTAGCTTGCCTGCTTTTCACACAATCTCAGCGAGCAGTGTATTTGGATAGTCACACTACCAAATACCTTGTTAGGGCCACCATAAGACCTAACTTCAAGAATTAAATACGAGTAACTAAGTTTGTCAAATAAATTTTTATCATATCAAATTTGTTTACTATATAATTTTCCATATATTTGTAATCGGGATTACCATCTTTATCAACCGGTAAGGGGATTTTACTCTTTTCCATATCTTCTTTTTTCCACTTATCAATGAAAGCATATCTTTTACCCGCCGTTTTCAAAAGTGGAATAATAAAAAATGCCATTTCTCTATTCATTTCAAACTTTGGATATAAAACATTTACATCATCTGAGGCCCAAAACATTTCATCCTGATAAAACGCTTCACCAATAGAACCATTATAACTTAGTGTAATTGTGTTCTGAGGATGAAGATGTTCTTCATTTGAGATATAAGCAGTAATTCCATTGTTTATGGCACTTGCGCCTATAAATCTTATTTTGCCATCTTTCATATCAGCTTTTGTAAGTCGTTTCCCTTTTTGCACATTGAACAACTCAGATATTTGAAACCATTTCCAACTACTTATATCAAGTGTTCCTGAAATATCGGATTTCTTCGCTGACTGCAAGTCAGTCAGCGAAGTGCTGACTGCAAATTCCAGATTTTTCATATATGATTCCATATATGAAAAATCTGGATTACCTGTTTCATCAACAGGTAATTTTATTTTTTCTGCTCCAATTGTATCTTTATTGGCCATATCGCTGTATGCATATTTTCTGCAAACAGTACGAATTACAGTAGCAATAAAATAACCATTATAAAGATTTAAGTTGGGATTGTATAAAAGAATTATAGAACTGCCTGCACCACCTCTACCGAGAAAATCATCTTCTTGATAAAAACTACTACCATCAATCGGACTAACCGTTATACAATTACCGGCATCCAAAATTTCGCCTTTCTTTGGTTCTAAATATTTTAAGACGCCATTATTGAAATTACCTGACGCAACAAAAGGAATATCACCATCATTATAATTTGCCTGACTACGAGCTGAAGGTCTTTTGACGGTGAATAAATCTTTTACAATAAATTCTTTCCATTGCTTTGTGTCAATTTGTTTCATTATGTACTTCCTTTCCCTTCAAAACGATAGTAATATCGCTCTCTTTAGAAGATATTTTGCTATCATACATAACCTTTTTTACCAAAGAATCGCTGAATTCTTTTACATCGATACCTTGTTTAAACATTAAATAATCCATCATTGTTTTGGTAAAATCTTCTTCAAAAATTTCAAATGGTTTTTCCGGCATTTGGTAACTCAAATGTTCAGACGGTTTTATCCATTGAACAGTATCATCACCTGACTGTTTACGAATAATATCAACCCATTTATCTTCAATGCTTTGCCATCTGTCTTTAATATCTTGTCTGCCTTGATTCTTTATGGTTTCCAAGCCGTCATTTTCTATATAGCAAGCAAAGATTTCTTTGTCATTTTGAGGAACTCCTGCCGTAAAAATAAAAATTGATGTTGTTACACCTTCTGAGAAAACTTTTTCAGGTAATTTAATTATTTTCTCAAGAGTGCTATGTTTGAGAAGCTTTTTCCCTTTTTTATCTTTTTCCAATTTTTTATCAGGAAGAATAAAAGCACATTTAGTATTTCTCGGTACATTTTTTAGTACATTTTCAACAATAGTTAAACAACCATATTTTGATTCAAAAGGCGGGTTCATCAATACCTTTGTTATATTTTTCGACTTAATCCAATCGCAAGCTTCTTGTGTTCTGCTATCTAAGTGTCCCAAGTTTGTTTTGCCGTCTTTATGAATAAGCATATTTGCACAAGCAAGAGCAAAAATTTCTCTGTCAAATTCAATTCCGAACAACTGACTGTCTTTAATTTTAGAGGCCTTTTTTGTGTTTATTCCACCCGCTTCTTTCATCATATTGCACATTGACTTAACCAAAAATGCTCCAGAGCCACAAGCTGCGTCTAAAACTTTGTCATTTTGATTAACTTCAATAAGTCGATACATAAATGATGTTATGTGATCAGGGGTAAACACCTGACCGCTTTCGGATTTCTTCTTATATCGGTTAAACTCATTAAAGAAGATACCCATAACATCTTCGCCATTCCAATGATCAGAATTAACACAATCAGAAATTTCAGAAACCCAATCAATAAAATTGTTAATCGCATCTTGATTTGTAGTGTTCTTCATTTTTATTTCTGAATAAACCTCCGTAAGCAAATCAAGTTTTAAGTTTTGCTTTCTGCTTTCTTCTAATGATTTAGAAAGAGTGCTAAGTATTGAATTCTTCATCAAAGTAAAACTCATATCTTCAATTAACAATGCGCCGTATCTCTTTGCAACCAATGCACACGCAGTAAAAATCATACGATGATACAAATTTTTAATGCCAAATTCCGTATGTAGACAGTCGTTTATACGCTTTGTTAAATTATAAATCTGTTGTTTATCAATGTTGTCTTGCGTAAAAAGTGATAGGTAATATGATTTATTTTGAAGTACATTAGATATTTCTGTATTACAAACTTCGGTACCGTTCTTGAAAACCCTTATATCTATGCCGTTATATAGTATTCCGCAGGTGTTTTTGTATTTTTTACTTACTATATTGCAATTCTTAATAAGCTCATCAGCCCATTTTTGAAGAGATATATCTTCTGCCTCAGATTTAGTTTCCAGAATAATTGCAGGCAAAGTGTAGTCGTCTGGAAGATACCATCCGTCAGGTTTATCAATTACACCTTTAAATCCTAACTGATTGAAAGTTGTAATTTGTCCTGTTCCTTGTTTAACATCAGCTTCGGCCTTATCAAAGCCGAGTTGAATTTTAGCACTATCTCTAACCTCGTCTTCGGTACGATATACGATTTTATTTGCCATTGCCTTTTCCTCCATTTTCTTCCTGATCCTTTAAGTAATCATCAGCTGCTTTATTAAACAAATCTGCCATACTATGCATATTGTCATCATAGGCAATGGCTGCAAGCAAACGTTTTACTTTATCTGGATCCATTCTAAATTGAACTTGTCGAGTTCGATTGGATTTACATTCCTTAATCAAAACAGCACCTCCTAAATGATATCATTAAATCTTGATTTAATGATATCATTATTACCGTTAAAAGTCAAGGCACAGCTTAAGGAGAAACCCACATTGCGGATACACGCAAAGACGTTGCCGTAGAGTATCTAACCGAGCAATTCACGGCATAAAAAAGAGCAAGGTGTTACCCTTGCTCGTACATAAAAATTATATGATAAAACAAAACGAGTGCTCATAAGCCAAATCCCTTATGAACACTCGATATGGTCGGGATGACAGGATTTGAACCTGCGGCCTTTGCGTCCCGAACGCAACGCTCTACCAAGCTGAGCCACATCCCGTTTGCATAGTTTATTCCAAAACAGGCTCGCCGTGGTCGAACAGGTCTGTATTCAACTGAAGCAGGCTGTGACCGTGGGTAAGTGCAAAAATGATAATACTGTCTCGATGGGAACGCACGTAAAGCGGAGCGAAACCGCTTTCCTTAAGCAGATTCTGAGTCTCTATGAGAGTTGTATTAAGAGCAAAACATATGCACAAAAGCTTGTCCCTAGATGGTCTTCTTGTACCAGAAAGAATCTGGTAAGCGTAAACCTCGTTGAGATTACTGCGCTTTACAACATCAGACTTCGCAAGTCCCTTAGCAGCCATGAGCCTGGCAAGTTGATCAGATAAACAACAATCGGAGAGTTCGTCCTGATGTTCATCTAAAAAAGAGTCTATGGATTTACTTCGTTTAAGTTCATTTTCAAGAAATGAAGTTGTTTTCTTCGGTAGAGTCGACATATTTTAAGCTCCTTCATAACAATATTCTACCACGGGAAAAGGCACTGTTGAATATGCCCTCCACCGTTAGTTGTACCTAATATTTTAGCATTTTGCATAAAGAAGTTGTAAAAAAGGTGGCGCCAAAGACCATAATATACTAGCGAAAAACACTTTATTATGGTAAAATTTTAATCGAAATTATTAATAAAATCATGCATTGGAGGACAAATATGCAATTTAAATCAGTACTTCAGGAATATGAAAAACGCGGAAATATCCTGAAGCACAACCTAGGTGAGAAGTCCCAATGCAAACTTTACGAAATGGAGAGCACTGAAGGTAAACCTTTCGTGCTGAGAGTTTACGACCACCCGGTCGAAGCATATGCTACACTCGAAGCTCGCTCCTGCCCACACATACCTAAGGTTATCAAAACAGACTTAATCGACGACATCTTCGTCGTCGAGGAGAAGTTTATCGACGGAGTTTCCCTATGGGAAATGATTTCCGGTGGCACGCGAATGGAAGAAAAACGTGCCACAGAAATTATGAATCGTCATATAACGATGAGACTGCAATTTCAATGGATAACGCAGATAAATCTATAGGGACAATTAGCGTATGGGACGAGACTTATGAGGGATGGCTACTTAGCTCAGAAGGCTGCAAGCCAGGGGCGACAGGATATATTCACGCTGAAAAGGATGGAAAGCACTACGCGCTTCCTGTAATTATTACAGGTCAGCCAACTAGCGCATATACTAAGATTCCAGATGTCAGAAACTTAGCTGACGGATATATTCCGGAACAGAATATTAAGGGAACTAATATACGAGAAGCAATCCCGGTGGAATATGAAAAAGGTTAAGGACCATCCTAAATGGCCGTGGAGTGTTTTTGAAATGACTTACAAAAACGACGAAGGCGGAACGGAAGACTTTAGAGTGCAGACCAATGACTACACTTTGGTGTTCCATTATACGGAGAAGTAGGTAATAAAATGGGTGAAAAAATGCGTCTGGATAGACTTCTTGCCGAATGTGGCGAGGGTACCAGAAGTGAGGTAAAAACATATATAAAGAAGGGCCGCGTTTCTGTCAATGGTGCGGTCGTTAAGGATAATGGCCTAAAGGTTGACTTGGCTGAGGATGAGGTGATATTCGGAGGCCACCGAGTGGTCTATGAGAAATTTAGATATTTTATGCTGAACAAACCTCAGGGATGTGTCAGCGCAACTCGAGATGGTTTAAGTGCAACGGTGCTAGATCTTTTGAACGGGGAAATCACTCGCGACCTTTTTCCTGTAGGAAGACTTGACAAGGATACCGAAGGATTTCTTCTAATAACTAACGATGGTCAACTGGGGCACGAACTTTTGTCACCACGTAAACATGTCGATAAATGTTATATTGCTTGTGTAACTAAAGCACTTGAGCCAGCGCAGATTGAGAAGTTCAGACAGGGCGTCGATGTAGGGGATGACAAGCTGACCATGCCGGCAGGAATTGAGCTAGTAACAGGTGCGGCCGCGACACCATATGAGGTGGCTGCCGCTGCAGCTGGAATTATAAGGCGCTCAGGCGCCACTGAGAAGTACGGCGAGAGCATGGCCGGCTTTCAGGAAACCTATAAGGTAACACTTCAAGAAGGACGCTACCACCAGGTAAAGCGTATGTTCGAAGCCTTTGGAAGCAAGGTTGTGTACCTTAAACGAATTTCAATGGGCGACGTGTGCCTGGACGAAAGCTTAGCTCCAGGAGAGTACAGACGATTGACTGAGGATGAGGTGGAAGCGCTGAGACGATAAGAAACGCGAAATGACCTGGATGCGTTGAAACACCGGGATACCCAAAAGCTAAAGAAATAAAAAATCCGCAGATTATATTGAGTCTGCGGATTTTTGTATAGGACACTTGTCGAGCGGACATCGTCCTCTAATAAAACAACTTGGTGTATTCTGTACGTGTATCAGCTATGTGGTAGATATAGACCTCATCGTCTATAATGCGATAAATTGCAACATGTTTTTTACATATAAGCATTCGATAGCCTAGCTCGTTTAGCCAATCATCTGGTGTCAGAGACCCTGATTCTGGAAAGCCCTCAAGATGCTGGATGCGATTAAGAATACTGTTCGTGACTTTCAATGCAGTTTTGATATCAAATTGCATATAATACCAGTCTTCAATCTTCTTTAAATCCTCCAATGCTGTTGGAAGAATATTAATATTATGCTTCACCCAATCTCTCCTCTAACAATTTCCTAACATCTGAAATATTCAAACTTTTAGCTCCGTCGAGTCTCTCCTGTTCAGCTTGCAATACTTTTGCACGTAGTTTCAGTATTTCTTCTCGCTTTTCAAATGCCTCGAGGCTCATAACAACTAAGTCGCCCTCGCCATTTTTAGTAATATAAATGGGCTCTTTTGTTTCTTTTGCCAAGTTAGAAATAGCCGAATAATCGTTTCTTAATGAAGCGGATGGTTTTATTATCATCAACAGCACCTCCATATCTTTATATTGATAAGATTATATCATTTTAATTATATTCGTCAAGAGGGCGATCGAAGCACAAGGAATTTCAAGGGCACTGGGCCTGCTACGCCTAGCCTACAGCAGCTTCTTTATCCCCTGATCAAGGCCATCTAAAGTCAGCTCAAACATTGGGAAGACCTTGCGGATTTCAGCAATGGTAAAGCGGCCGCGGACGTAGTCCCAGCGATCGGCGGTTATTGGGTTGAGCCAAATGGATTTTTCATATTGAGAGCGGAAGCGGCGAAGCCAGTCGATGCCAGGGTCTTCGTTGTAGTTGTACCAGTTGATATTGCCACCTGGATACATGAGCTCGTAGGAAGACATAGAAGCATCGCCTACGATAATTACCTTGTATTCGCTACCGAAGTTTCCAAGAACCCAGTCTGTGTCTACCCAGTCACCGTAGCGACAAAGAGGAGTTGTGTAAAGCTTCTCATAAATGCAGTTGTGGAAATAAAAGGTCTGCAGATCCTTCAGGTGAGTTGATTGGTGAAGCGCCTGGAAGAGCTGGTTTATGAGCTCGGTATGCTTCCACATGGAACCGTCAGAGTCGATTAAAAGAAGAAGCTTGACCGTGTTTTTACGGGGCTTTTCGTAGACCAATTTCAAAAGCCCGGCGTTATCACCTGTGGCTTTTATAGTCCCTTCCACGTCTAGCTCGGTTTTTGCTGAGTCGATTCGAGAAGAAAACTGACGCAGTTTTCGGAAAGCCATCTGAAACTGCCTTATATTCAATTCAGTGTCCTGACGGAAGTCGCGGAATTTGCGCTCGCCAGCGATTTTCACAGCAGACATGTGACGGCTTTCTCCGCCTACACGGATGCCTTGAGGATTGTAACCACCGTGACCCATGGTGGAGGTTCCGCCTGTTCCAATCCAATAATTTCCCCCGTCGTGTTTTTCCGTTTGTTCCGCTAGACGCTCCTCAAACATTTTCATCAATTCATCTAGGTCGTGCTTTTCCAAGTCATCAGGCATGTCGTCCAAAGACCTTTCTAGCTCGTCGTGAGAGAGCCACTCCATGAGCTCAGGCGGAAGGTCTGAGATGGTTTTGATACCCTTAAAGTACGACATGAAGCCGGCGTCAAACTTGTCGTAATCGGACTCTTTCTTCACCAGCACATTGCGGGCGAGGAAATAAAAACCCACTAGGGAGTTTTCTGCCATACCCTTGTCCAGGGCCTCCATAAGCAAAAGCCACTGGTCTGTGGAGACTTTTAGACCGGCGTCACGGAGGGCGTACATGAATTTAATAAACATTTCGGTATGCCTTTACATAATCAATGTCTTGGTTTTTCTTTAACAAAACTCCCACGTAAGGGATTCTTTCGCAGATTTCATCTACATTAACCCCCGTCAGCTGCAGAGCCTGAATCCAGTCAAGAAGCTCGGAAGTGCTTGGTTTCTTCATAATTTGCTTCATGCTACGGATATCGTAAAAGGCACGGATGGCGCTGTCTACCAGTTTTTTATCTAAATCGCCGAAGTGAACGCGGATGATTTCCTCAATTTTTTTTTCATCAGGGAAGTCGATATAGTGGAAGATGCATCTTCTTAGGAAGGCATCGGGAAGTTCCTTTTCTGCATTAGATGTGATGATTACGATGGGACGGTGCTTAGTACTAATAGTCTCATGAGTTTCATTAATATAGAATTCCATTCTATCCAGTTCCCATAGCAGGTCATTTGGAAATTCCAAATCGGCCTTGTCAATTTCGTCGATTAAGAGGACAACCTGCTCATCTGAAGAGAAGGCTTCGCCTAGTTTCCCAAGTTTAATGTACTGGCTGATGTCTTCTACATTTCCTTCACCGAATTGGCTATCGTAAAGTCTCTGAACAGTATCATAGACATAGAGTCCGTCCTGAGCTTTAGTTGTGGATTTGATTCCCCATATAATCAGCTTCATATCCAGGGCCTCGGCGATGGCTTCTGCCAGCTGAGTTTTGCCAGTGCCTGGTTCACCCTTTACCAAGAGAGGTTTTTCCAGAGCGATGGCAACGTTTACAGCGTTCATTAGCTCGCGAGATGCAACATATCTATCACTACCTGTAAATCTTTTCATATTAATAAATTACTCCTTATCTATATAAAAACTATACAATATTATACCCATCACCGTCACAATTGCAAGTTTATGAGGAAGTTTTTCTCTATTTTTTCTCACTCAAAGGGTCACTTTTTAATTCCACACACCTTGCCGATTTTCGAAAAATGTGATAGCATATAAGTCTATGAAAACGTTGAAATGAGGGGAAAATGGTGACTAAAAGCAAAAAAATTTTTAACTATGTAGCTGTGATATTTTTCATGGTCTTGTTTCTGGTTTTGACATCAGAAACAGCTCATGCAGGAAATGTTGATAGGCATGAAATTACTAAGGGACTTAAGTCTGTAGGAACAGAACTTGTGGACACATTGGAGTCGTCCAATGTAGGATCCTTGGGGGATTATGTTAAAGTGAGCTGCAATGGATCCAATGTGAGAATAGAGGGAAATACGTTGCTGCCACCCATAGGTTATGACGAATACCGCATAAAAATTGTGGAGCAGACTGGTTGGGGAACACACAAGATTGTTTCATCTATGAAATCAACCTATAACGATGGGCGATATTATTTCAGTGGAAATGTGAGCGTGACGGGACTGCCTGATGGTGAATACAACATCTTCCTTTATAGAGGATCCGACACGAGAAGATTCTACAGAAATTGTGTGCTGGTTATAAAAGATGGAGCTGCCGGAATACAGAGATATGAGAATGTTTTGCAGCTTAATGAGGAAGCAAATCACATTATGAGTCAGTACGACCATTGCAATAGCTTCCTTGACACTAGACTGACAGATATTTACCTTATGATGAGAAGAAGAACTGGGGCAAGCGGCTCCAAGTTGACCTTCGCCGAGGTGGATTATGTTAAAGCTGTTGCTGACAGAGTAACTAGATTTGCAAACAATGATTATGAGAAAGCGTTCCAGATTCTGAAGTATATTGACGACAACTATTACTACGACAGAGCTAATGCCTCAAATGGTAGGGCGATTACGAATCCGGCGGTTTTGATAGAGAGGTTCGAATCTGGGCAGGAAGCGACGACTAACTGCCTGGGATACGCGGCGCTGTTTGCGGCTCTTGCACGTGCCGAGGGCATTCCAACCAGGGTGCTCTATGGGGTTCACAGAATGGACTCATGTTGGACGCTTAAGCCCAATCTCAAAACTTCCAACCACCATTGGACTGAGTTTTACTACAATGGTCGCTGGATAATGGCTGATGCTGATGTGGGAGCTGGAAAATATAAGGAAGTTGATGGAGAACTTTCCCTTACAGATAGAGTTCTCAGTTACACCTTCTTTGACGCTACACCTGAGCAGATTGCCCAGAATTACATTATCTTGGGTATATATAAGAAGCCTACACTTGAGACACCAGAGGTGAAAATCAAGCATACACAGGCAGGAGATAATCGTCTTTACTGGAATGAAATTGAGGACGCAACAAAGTATACCATCTATAGAAGTGATACTAAGTATGGGGAATATACTGAGCTAAAAACAGTAAAGACCAAGTATGCAATAGACTTCACTGCAGAACTGGGAAATAAGTATTATTACCGAGTTGTGGCAGCATCAAGAAATGTCAATAGAGAAGCTTCTCCTATGAGTAATATTGTATGGGGAACTGACAAGCTAGCTACGCCAATTATTGATGCAAACGCTACTAAGAATAATATAAATATATTCTGGGAGTCCATTGAGGGCGCTACGGGATATAAGATTTATAGAAGTACAATGAAAAAAAGCGGATATAGGGTCATTGGAAGTTTTGATGTGGAGATTGAAACACCTGACGTTCCGGATGTGCCTAAGACACTAGATTTGCCTGGAAGACCAGAGGGAACGGACACCTTAGTTACACCGGGAGAAGACGGCGGTGAAGGCAGTGATAGCGTAACAACGCCAGACACTCCAGACGATGAACCGGGGTTCGTAAGTGAAACTCTAAAATACGTTGACAAAACTGCCAAGAAGGACACTGTCTACTACTACAAGGTGGTTGCAGTGCACAGCAACAAGCTTGCGAATTCTGCAATGAGCGATTATGTATCCGCAAAAAGGTTTACTTTTAAGTGAAATATAGTATAATTGTATCTGTATATGTATATTTAGACGGAAGGTAGATAGCATGAAGAAATTAAAAAATTTAGTACTGCTGACCGTTCTGGCTGTTACAATGATTTCACTGTGCGGATGCAGCACTTATAGCAATTTCGTTCACGAGTTTTTCCACGAAAGCGGAGAGGCGAGCGAAACCATAAAAATTGGAATAATTGAACCGCAGACAGGTAAGGACAGTGCCTACGGTAATGAGGAACTCGAAGGCTTCAGGATTGCCAATAAGCTGGCGCCGGAGGTCCTTGGAAAGCAGGTAGAATTAATTTACGCAGACACTCAAAGTGATATGGATGTTACAGAGGCAACGGTTAAGGAACTTATTGACAAGAAACCGGCCGTGGTGCTTGGAGGCTACGGAAACGTGGTTTCTCTAGCGGCATCAAGTTTGCTTGGACCGGCCAAGATACCGACTATTGGAACGAGTTCAACCAACCCGCTTATAGCCGATAATAACGATTATTACTATAGAGTTGGACTTGCTGAATCGACTCAGGGCAAGATTATAGCTGACTTTATCGTCGATTATATGAAGCTTGATAGTACTGTTTTGGTGAAGGTTAAGGGCGACGAGACCACGACTCCTATGAATGGAAAATTCCTTAATAGGATGGAAGCAAGAACAGACAATGAGAACTCGGTAAAGGACATAATTTATATCGATCAGTCAACTCATGATTACACGAAGTATGTGGATAAAATAGAGGCTAGCGGAGTTAAAGTTGTGTTTATGCCTGTGGGATATACCATTGCTGAGGGAGTTTTTAAGGAAGTGGACAAGCGAGGACTTGACATTACCTTTATCGGCCCCGAAAGCTGGCATGATCTTGAAATGACAGCAATCGCACTTAAGTATCCAACTATTAAGATTGCGGCAGTTTCCGACGTGGTTCACGTAGATGAGGCGAATGAAGTTGGCGATGAAGCAACGAAAAATGTTGAGACCACATCTTTATATGACAAGCTGAAGGAAGAGTACACCAAGGCATACGGCGAGGTTGCACAGGTTCCAACAGGAACGGCCCTAGCTTTTGACGCATATATGATAGCGATCAAAACCATCAATGACGCGGGTTCCGTTGATTCAGAGGCAATCAAGGCACAGTTAGATAAGATAAAGAATTATCCGGGTGCATCTGGAGATATTACCTTTAACGAGAACGGTGAAGCCTCCAAGGCTATAAATATCGACTTGTTGGTGGATAAGAAGTTTGTAACTGTTTACACAGGAAAGTAATTAATAAATATTAAACTCATAAGAAAATTAATTGAAAAGGAGAAATAAAAATGGAACAGAAAGTAAGAGAAGCTTTAGAACAGATCAGACCAATGCTACAGAGAGACGGTGGAGACATCGAATTAGTTGAAGTAACACCAGACAACGTAGTAAAAGTAAGACTTCAGGGACACTGCGCAGGATGCCCAGGTGCAAGAATGACTCTTGAAGGAGTAGTTGCAAGAATCCTTAAGGAAAACTACCCTGAAATCGTAGCAGTAGAAGCAGTGTAAGCTGTAAGTGCCATGAAATATTTAGATTTAATAGAAGAGAACAAGGACCTGCAGCTTGAAACACTGCAGGAACTTGTGTCTATAAGAAGTGTAAAAGAAAGCCCAGTAACTACAAAAGAGGGAGAAGTATATCCGTTCGGAGAAGGTATACAGAAGTCCTTTGAATTTATTCTCAAAAAAGCTGAGGAAATGGGTTTCACTACAGAAAACGTAGATAACTATGGCGGACATATTGATTATGGATATGGCGAGGAAACAGTTGGAATTATCGGCCATCTTGATGTTGTAACAGAAGGTGACGGATGGGCTTTTGACCCATATAGCGGAGCTGTCTCCAATGGATATATTTACGGTCGTGGAACTACAGATGACAAGGGCCCAGTAGTTGCGACTCTTTTTGCCATGAAAGCACTTAAGGACTCAGGCTATGAACCGGCAAGAAAGGTAAGACTAATTCTTGGTCTAGATGAAGAGACAGACTGGGAAGGAATGGATTATTATTTCTCAAAGGTAAAGCGACCAGACTTCGGTTTCACACCTGATGCAGATTTTCCTGCAATTAATGGAGAAAAAGGGATCTGCAACTTCCATATTGTAAAGAAGCTGGAAAAGAACCAGAATAAGGGACTGGAGTTAACTCGTCTTTCAGGTGGCGCAGCGAAGAACATTGTTGCTGAAAGGGCTAGAGCTGTAGTAAGAGCAGAGGATAAGGAAAGATATGCTCTTATTAGAACGCAGGCAGAAAACTTCCGTAAAGAAAAGGGCCTATCTCTTCATGTAAAAGGCGTAGGCAAATCTCTTGAGATTACGGCAGAAGGAAAGGCTGCTCACGGGGCAACTCCTGAGAAAGGTCTTAACGCAATTTCTATTCTCATGGAATTCCTGGGTGGCTTGAATTTCAGCAATGATGACGTAAATAGCTTTGTTGAATTCTATAATAAATATCTAGGCTACATGGTAAACGGAGAAGGCTTCGGAGTTGACTTCAGTGATGACAAGTCCGGTAAGCTTACTCTTAACGTTGGCATAATTGAGCTGGACAAGGAAGCCATAACTATTGAAATCAATTTAAGATATCCGATTTCATATGATGGAGAACAGGTTTATGAGAAAATTACGCCTGTAATTGACCAGTATGATTTAGGTCTTGTGAAGGTTTCAGAAGATAAGCCTATTTACATGGATCCTGAAAGCCCAATGGTAAAGACTATGGTTGACAGTTACGTTAAGTTTACTGGAGATACAGTAAACAAACCTAAGGTTATTGGAGGCGCAACTTATGCAAAAGCTTCTCCAAATATTCTAGGATTCGGAGCACAGTTTAGAGACGACGAAGACCTGATGCACCAGTGCAACGAAAGACTTTCTCTAGAGAGATTCTATCTTGCAACAAAGATTTATGCTCAGACAATTTATGACCTGACACAGCCAGATTTTAAATTCAAGCCAGATGACACTTTAGCAGACACTGAAAGATAGGCAGGTGGCTCTGTGAGAGAAGTTTTGATAAAAAATGAAGAAGACACTAGGGCCTTTGGACTGGAGCTGGCAAAAAATCTAAAGCCTAACACTGTAGTGGCTTTAATCGGAGATTTGGGAACAGGCAAAACCACCTTATCTAAGTATATTGCCGAGGGCCTTGGTGTTAAAGAGACCATAACTAGCCCGACTTTTACGGTGGTTTTAGAATACCATTCAGGAAGATTGCCTTTTTACCATTTCGACGTATACAGGGTCAATGACCCCGATGACCTGTTCGAAATCGGCGCAGAGGAGTATTTCTACAAAGGCGGAGTGTCTGTTGTGGAATGGGCTGATCAGGTGGCAGAAATTCTGCCAGACGATACTCTCTGTATTTTCATAGAATATGGGGAAAAAGAAGGAGAAAGAATCTATAAATGTACATTTTAGCAATTGAAACCACAGGGCCTTTAGGCTCTGTGGCAATTATAGACGAAAAAGGAAAAGTGAATCAGATGATTTCCGGAGAGGAAATGAATCATCTTAGGGATCTTATGCCTATGGCCCAGCGCCTAACAGCTGAGCTGGGCATTTCTCCAAAGGATTTAAGCGCAGTTGCAGCATCGGTGGGCCCTGGCTCCTTTACGGGAATCAGAATCGGCGTGGCTACTGCGAGAGCTCTGGCACAGGCCATGGAAATTCCGGCCATTGCAGTAAAAACCTTGGATTCCTTTAAGGTAAAATGCAATGGAAATGCCGTAATTGCACCGATTTTCAACGCCCGCAGAGGCCAGGTTTACGGCGGCGTTTTCGGCGAAAATGGGGAAGATATACTTGCCGGCGGACCATATATGCTGGAGGATGTTTTAGCCGCTATCAAAACCGAATTAGAGGCAAGATTCTCAGATTCTCCTTGCGGTATGCCTATGACTACTAAGGTAATTTTCTATGGGGATGGAATTGACGCCTATGAGGAAAGACTGGATCAGTTTGCTGGGGAGCTGGTGGAAGCTAGAACTGCGGCGATGATTGAGAAGGCACCAAAGGGCGAAAGATACCAGTGTGCGGAAATGACAGCTGAGGTGGCTTTGATATTATATAATGAGGGCGAGAGACTGTCTGCAGAGCAGCTTCTGCCGGACTACATGAGAGCTACAGAGGCGGAGCAGAAGCTTAAGGACGGGACTTTAGCTAAGGAACGTGCGGCGAAGATGGCGCGTCTCATGGGCGAGGCCAAGGGTCAGCACCATGGAAAAGCCGATGGTCAGCACCACAGCGAGGCCAAGGGCAGATAATATGGCAGAGCTTATAGTTAGAGAGGCTAGGTCGGCGGACCTTGATGAAATCGCTGAACTTGAGGTAAGGTGTTTTTCGGCGCCTTGGTCCAGGGAGGCTTTGGAACACGATATGATTAGCAACGCCATGTCTAAGTACATTGTGGCAGAACTTGAAGGAAAAGTAGTTGGATATATGGGCTTTTGGAATATTGTAAACGAGGCCCATGTTAATAATGTTGCCGTTTCACCTGATTATAGAAGGCTTCACATTGGAAGTGCTATTATAGATACGTTTTTGAAGTTTTGCGACGAAAACGGTTTCTATGGGGAAACGCTGGAGGTTAGAGTTGGCAACAGCCCGGCAATTGGGTTATATGAGAAATTTGGTTTTGAGGAAGCTGGCGTCAGACCCGGATACTACGAAGACGGTGAGGACGCTTTGATAATGTGGAGAAATTAAAGATGAAAGACGGAAAATTTTTAACGCTTGCAATTGAGTCGAGCTGTGATGAAACGTCTGTGGCCGTGGTGGCTGACGGAAGAAACGTTATGAGCAATATCATTTCTTCACAGATTGACATTCACACGGCTTTCGGCGGGGTGGTGCCTGAAATTGCATCCAGACATCATTTACAGAATATGAATACAGTGGTGGACCAGTCTCTTGAAGAGGCGGGGGTCACTTTAGATGATATAGATTTAATCGGCGTGACATATGGACCGGGCCTCGTTGGGGCTCTTCTTATGGGTGTGGCTACGGCTAAGGCCATTGCTTTTGCAAAGGGCATTCCTCTAGTTGGAGTTAACCATATGCACGGTCATATTAGCGCAAACTTTATTGAGCATAAGGAGCTGGAGCCGCCGTTTATGAGCCTGGTGGTTTCGGGCGGTCACACAAATATTGTTGAAATGAGCGACTATGGGGTTTGTAAGGTTCTTGGCGGAACTAGGGATGACGCTGTAGGCGAAGCTTATGACAAGGTTGCCAGAGTAATCGGACTTGGTTACCCAGGGGGGCCGAAAATCGACAGAGTTGCTAAGGAAGGAAATCCTGAGGCAATTCAGTTTAAGAGAGTTTATCTTGAAAAGGGCAGCAAGGATTTCAGCTTCAGCGGTCTAAAAACAGCGGTGCTCAATTACCTGAACACGGAAAGACAGGCTGGCAGAGAAATCAATGTACCTGATGTTGCAGCAAGCTTCCAGGAAGCTGTAATCGAGGTTATTGTGCACAAAACCATGGAAGCTGTAACCGAGGCTAAGCAGGACAAATTAGTTCTTGCAGGCGGCGTTGCAGCCAATTCAAGGTTGAGAGCGGAACTTTCCCACGCATGTGAGAAGGCGGGCGTGAAGCTTTATGTTCCAAGCCCTGTGCTATGCACTGACAATGCGGCAATGATCGGCTGCGCAGCATACTATAAATACAAGGCCCAAGGGGCCGACGGTCTGGATTTAGACGCTTATCCGGGCCTTGCAATCTAGTAACGGAGTGTAATGATGATAGTTTTATCGGCAAAGGATATAGGGAAAACATATGGTGTGGACACGATTATTGAAAACGTGTCCTTTCACATTAATCAGGGTGACAGAGTGGGAATCGTCGGCGCTAACGGTGCCGGAAAAACGACTCTGCTGAACATTCTTACAGGTGAGATTTCCAACGATGCGGGGGAGATTTACATCTCTCAAAACACTACCGTTGGATACCTAAAGCAGAAGGACCAGTTCAACAGTAACAGCACTGTCATTGAAGAGGTTGAGAAGATTTTCACGGATATGAGAGCCATGGAGCAGGAGATGACGGACTTGACTCAGCAAATCAGCGAGGAAAGCGATGATCCCAAGGCTGTGGAGATTCTTATGGACAGGTATTCTCGCCTTCAGGACACTTACAAAAACCGGGGCGGTTACACCTACAAAAGTGAGATGAACGGCGTGCTCAACAGCATGGCATTCGGCCCTGAATTTTACGATAAGAAAATAAGCACATTGAGCGGTGGCGAAAGAACTAGGTTGGCTCTGGCCTGCCTCCTTCTATCAAAACCTGATTTGCTCTTTTTAGACGAACCGACTAACCACCTGGACATAGGTACTTTAAAGTGGCTAGAACAGTATCTGAAGGGTTATAAGGGGACAATTGTAATAGTCTCCCATGACCGTTATTTCTTAGACCAGATGGCAAATAGGATCTTTGAGGTAGAGCATCACAGACTTCACTGCTATGAGGGCAATTATAGCCAGTATGCGGAGAAGAAAAGAACTCTTCGCGAGGCGGAAATGCGTGCATATAACAAACAGCAGACTGAAATACGTCGCCAAGAGGACATGATTCGCCGCTTCAAGCAGAGGGGTACTGAGAAGCTGGCAAAACGAGCGGCCTCTCGTGAGAAACGCCTGGAGAGCATGGAGCGCCTTGAACGACCTGAAGCCGCTGTTGGCAAGATGAAAATCCGCTTCAAGCAGGAATTCCAAAGCGGTAATGACGTAATTCACGCTGAGAATCTATCAAAGTCCTTTGGCTTTGGAGCACAGAGAAGGGAGCTTTTCCACGGAGTTGGTTTTGATATTAAGAGGGGCGAGCGCATTTGTATCGTTGGTCCTAACGGCGTTGGAAAAACCACTCTTTTGCGTATGATTATGGAGGAAATTTCGCCTGAGAGTGGGTTCATTAAAATCGGCCACAACGTGCAGTTCGGCTATTATGACCAGGGGCAGATGCTTCTTAATAATAGCGCAACTGTCATGGATGAAGTGCACGATTCTTACAGGCTTTATAAGGACAGTGAGATTCGTTCGATTTTGGGGCGTTTCCTCTTTAAAAACGATCAGGTTTTTCTCAATGTCGGCTCCTTGTCCGGCGGTGAAAAGGCGCGTCTTTCTCTGCTGAAGTTGATGATGAGCGGGGCTAATGTTTTGATTCTGGACGAGCCCACAAACCACCTGGATATTGATTCTAAGGAGGTTTTTGAAGAGGCTCTAATGGATTATCCTGGCACTGTCATCGTCGTGTCTCATGACCGTTATTTCCTGAATCGAATTCCGACTCGAATTTTGGAATTGGAGCACGATGGCCTGACCGAGTACCTGGGCACATATGATTATTATGTGGAGAAAAAGGCGACTATTGAGTCCGGCAAGAAGTACCTTTCTGAACTAGGCGGTACTGGCGGTAAGGGGGGACCCACGAAGTGGGGAGATTCCTTATCGCAGGCAGCTGGCGGTAAGCGGGGGGATTCCTTATCGCGTGCCACTAGCGCGCAGCGGGGGGATTACTTATCGCGTGCCACTAGTGCGCAGCGGGGAGATTCCTTATCGCGTGCCACTATCGCGCAGCGGGGAGATTCCTTATCGCAGGCGGTAAGGAGGGACCCGGGCACTGGGAAAACCGCCGAAAGCATTGGCATTGCTGGAAAAACTGGAACCGGCGGAAATGCTTGGACAGAAGCTAGTGGAACTGGTGGCATCGCTGCAGCAAGAGCTGGAGCGAATGCGGGAGGAACTGTAACCACTGCAGGTGGCGGAAGTGGCCTTAGTTCCGCTGAAGAGCGTGCTTTGAAGAAACAGAAAGAGGCTGAGGAACGAAGAATTAGAAGAGAAAAAGAAAGGCTGGAGGTTTTGATTGCCGAGCTCGAGGAGAAAATTACCTTAAACGAGTCGAAAATGTGCAAACCCGAAAACCTTTCCAATCACACGTATCTAGCCGAACTTGACGAAGAAAATCGCCAGAAGAAAGCCGAGCTTGACGAGGCTTACGAAAAATGGATGGAACTTGAATAGAAGGAAAAACAAAAATGCACTTGCATTACAGAATGTAGGTAGTTATAATAGATAAAGTAAAATTGAGATGTATGGAGGAGTTTAACATGACTTTTGATAAAATCAGAAAAATTATTATGGATCAGCTTGCAGTTAGCGAATCCGTAGTAACAATGGACACTAACCTAATGAAAGACCTTGAAGCTGACTCATTAGACGCCGTAGAAATTATCATGGCAATCGAAGATGAGTTTGGATTTGAAATTCCGGATGAGGAAGCAGAAAAGTTCCAGCTGGTTGGAGATCTTGTTAGATACGTAGAAGAACACGAAGAATAAGATGTATTTATAAAAGAACCCGTCAGCATTGACGGGTTTTTGCGTTAGAGGGCATGTGAATTGGTGGCGAGAGAGCAAGCTTGCGGGCGAGATACTTTGACGTAGCGAGAGGGCCTTGGTATGCGAGTAAATGCCAGGCGCGGTAAGAAGGCCGGTTGAGGGTGAGGGACCTTGTTGCGGTGAGAAAACTTGCTGTGGACGAGGACGCTTGCTGCGGGCAATTCATATGGTAAAAACTAAGGTAAAAACGGAGTGAGAATATGGCAGCAAAAAATGCAAAAATATCTAACGTAGTTATTAAGAGACTACCTAGATACAGAAGATATTTAAGAGAACTGCAGAAGATGGGCGTAGAAAAAATTTCATCTAAAGAATTCAGTGAACTTATTGGCTACACTGCATCGCAGATAAGACAGGACCTAAACTGCTTTGGTGGTTTTGGTCAGCAGGGATATGGCTACAGCGTAGACGGTTTGTATGAGGAAATCAGCACAATTTTGGGTCTGGACAAGCAGTACACCATGGTTATTGTGGGTGCAGGTAGCTTGGGACAGGCAATTACAAAATACATCCATGCGCCTTCAAAGAGAGGCTTTCGCGTAAGAGGCGTGTTTGAAGTCGACAAAAACCTAATCGGCACAACCCTGGACGGCCTTCCAATTTACGACTTTGAAGAACTTGGAACCTTTGTAGAAAAAGAAGAAATCGATATAGGTATTATCTGTGTAGATGCAGAAAATGCGCAGGAAGTTGCTGACACCTTATGCGTTGCAGGTATAAAGGGGATTTGGAATTTTGCACCTACAGACATTGAAGTGCCAAAGCATACTGCACTTGAGAATGTATCTCTTACAGACAGCTTACACGCACTGGCATATCACATGAATTCAATTCAGAAACAGCAGAAAAAATAGGTATAAAATAAGATAGAAATAAGAATGTCGCGAAATTAGAAAAAAAGCCTGCAGGCGTGGGGAAAAATTCTATCAAAGTTGGGACATTTGGCCTATTTTAAGGGGTCCAGTACCAAAATCTTATAGAAATCGCTTGGATTTCAGCGGGAAAGCCAGAGGATGAGAAAGCTTGTGCAGATATACATACAATTTGAATGAAATTGTATAGTTATGGATGCGAGAGAAATGAAATAACTGACATAAAATGGAAGAACAGGCCGCGATAACCAGAAAACCAGACGAAAGTTGGTACTGGCAAGACGAAAAAGCCTAAATATGCCACAAATGATAGGATATATCGCAATTAGGAGATGCGAAAGGTCTGAGGCAATGAGACTAACCCACTAATTGCGATGCGAACGGTCTGAGCCAATGGGGATAACCCATTAATTGAGATGTGAAAGGCCTGGGGCGAGGGGATTGAATCGAGAAGCAAATTCAAATCTAGAAGCAAACTTGCAAAGTAAACTTCGCATTAAAAAAAGGCTGTTCCCTTTGAAACAGCCTTTCTTTATAAATTTTTTCCTGTGAATTATGCTTCTACAGGAGCTTCTACTGGGCAAGTGCTAGCGCAAGCGCCACAATCGATACAAGTATCTTCATCGATTACATATGTATCTGCACCTTCAGAGATTGCGTCTACTGGACAATCTGCTGCACAAGCTCCACAGTTGATGCAAGCATCAGTAATTTTGTAAGCCATTGGTATAATCCTCCTTTTAGACATGTCTTAGTTCGATATCATTATAGCAGAAGGAAATGAACAAGTAAAGATGAAAGTTTATACTTTGACAGGTAAGAGTGGAACAGGCAAGTCATTCCAAGCTTTGAACCTGTGTGAAAAAGAAAATATAGAAAGCATTATAGACGACGGTCTGTATATTTATCACAATAGAGTGGAGGCGGGAATCTCTGCAAAACGTCAGAAGACTATGGTTGGCGCCATCAAAACAGCGCTATTCACCCTGGACGAGCACGCCCAGTCGGTTTCTGATGCCATCAAGCGAACAAAACCCACTTCCATCCTCATCCTAGGCACTAGCGACAAGATGACGGACAAAATTGTTGCCCGCCTTGGATTGCCACCTGTAGATGAGCGAATATATATTGAAGATATTACAACAGAAGAAGAACGAGAGACAGCAGGCAAGCAGCGTAGAGAATTCGGAAAGCATGTTATCCCTGCGCCTACACTTCAGCTTAAGCGAACCTTTGCCGGTTATTTTATGGACCCGCTGAGCATTATTAAAGGTATAAATTTGCCATTTGTTAAGAGCGGAGATAACGAGCAAGAAAAGACCGTGGTACGTCCGACATTTAGTTACCTGGGCGAGTTCATAATTTCCGACCACGTAATTGCAGACATCGCTCGCTGTCTGGGCAAGTCTACGAACGGAATCGGTCGTATTCTCAAGCTTTCAGAGAATACACATCCAGATAGCTTGGTGGTAAACGTGAGCATTACCATACTGTACGGGCACCTAATTTGGGAGACAGCTATGGAATTTCAATCAAAACTAGCAGAGGTCATTGAAAGCATGACTGCTTTCAATGTGGAAAAAATTAATGTGGAAGTGAAGGGCATGGATGATGAGTAGAGCAGAAGTAGCCGGCCGCGCTGGCGCGGCCGAGGGTGCGGCGGCCGCAGCACAAGCCAGGGCGGCCGCCATTACCACGCGCCCCGGTAGAAATTCCGTGACCGTTAGCGGTATAAGGGATTTCAACTTGGATCATATTTTTGATTGCGGCCAGTGTTTTCGCTGGGCGAAGCAAGAAGACGGCTCATACACGGGAATTGCAATGAATCGTGTGGTGAATATGAGAATGTCAGGCAGTGATCTTGTTATTAGCGGAAGCGATGAAGCTGATTTTGAAAACATATGGAGACCATATTTAGATCTAGACCGAGATTATGGGGAAATTAAGAAAATCTTGGGGAATAGTGACCCAGTTATGAAACTGGCGATCGGTGCCGGCGAGGGCATAAGAATTCTAAAACAGGATCTATGGGAAACCATAGTTTCATTTATTATTTCTCAGAACAATAATATTCCAAGAATCAAAGGCTGCGTTGAAAAACTAGCAGAGTGTTTTGGAGAGGAAATAAAACTGAGTGAATCTAGGGCTGAAGGGATTCCCGGCGCATCGGGGCGCAGGTGGTACTGCGTGCCCGATGCGCCGACGCTGGCTGTTTTGACCGCGGAGGATTTGGCACCTGTGAGACTGGGGTATAGGACCAGGTATTTGGTGGAGAGCGCGCGGCAGGTGTGTGAGAAGGGGCTGCCGACGAACTTAGCGGAGCTGACTGAACTGACCGGCGTGGGGCCTAAAGTTGCTAATTGCATCAATCTTTTTGGTCTGGGAGAATTCAGCAGTTTTCCCATTGATGTGTGGGTAAAGCGCGTGATGCACAGATTATATGGTTTTGAGGAAAAAGATGTCAGGGGCATGACCAGCTTTGCGCAGGAGAGTTTCGGCGACTTGGGCGGCATTGCGCAGCAGTATCTTTTCTACTATATTAGGGGCCTTGAAGCTTAGAAAAAACTTTGATTTTGTGGGAAAAATTTTGATTTTGCGTGTTGACAATTATCCTAGAGTGAACTACAATAAGAAATGTGGTTAGCACTCGAAGAGATAGAGTGCTGATACAAAAGAGTAAATAAAAACATGTATATATATATCTAGGAGGTAATGACATGAGTTTTGGAATTAAACCATTAGGAAGCAGAGTAGTTATTCAGAAGGTTGAAGCTGAGGAAAAGACATCCGGTGGCATCATCCTTACAAGCACAGCAAAAGAACAGCCTCAGATGGCTGAAGTAATTGCAGTTGGTCCTGGAACAAAGGATGAAGAAATGGAACTGAAGGTTGGCGATAAGGTTGTATTCTCAAAGTTTGCCGGAAATGAAATCAAGTACGGTGGAGAAGTTTACACAATTATGAACCAGTCAGACATTTTGGCAATTGTAGAATAAAAGGGGATTTTCAAAGGAGGAATTAGAAATGGCAAAGGACATTTTTTATGGAGAAGACGCTAGAAGAAAGCTTCAGGAAGGCGTAGATAAATTAGCAAACACAGTAAAAATCACTCTTGGACCTAAGGGCAGAAATGTTCTTATTAACAAGACTTTTGGAACACCACTTATCACTAACGACGGTGTATCAATTGCAAGAGAAATCGAACTAGAAGACGCTGTTGAAAATATGGGCGCTCAGTTAGTTAAGGAAGTTGCAACTAAGACTAACGATGTTGCCGGCGACGGCACTACAACTGCAACTCTTCTTGCACAGATTATCATCAAAGAAGGTTTCAAAAACGTTGCAGCAGGTGCAAACCCAATGGTTCTTAAGAAGGGAATCCAGGGTGCAGTTGATACTGCTGTTGAAGAAATCAAGAAGAATTCCAAACCAGTTGAAACTAAGGAAAGCATTGCTCAGGTAGCAGCAGTTTCTGCAGCTGATGACACTATCGGCGAGTTAATTGCTGAAGCAATGGAAAAGGTAGGAAAAGACGGAGTTATCACTGTTGAAGAATCAAGATCTCTAGGAACTACTTTAGATGTAGTTGAAGGTATGCAGTTCGACAGAGGATACTTATCAGCATATATGGTTAACGACACTGAAAAGATGGAAGCAGTTTTAGAAAACCCTTACATCCTTTTAACTGACAAGAAGATTTCAAACATTCAGGAACTTCTTCCTGTACTTGAGCAGGTTGTTAAATCAGGTAGAAAGCTTCTTATCGTTGCTGAAGACATCGAAGGTGAAGCTCTTGCAACTCTAGTTGTTAACAAGCTAAGAGGAACTATTGATGTTGTAGCTGTTAAGGCACCTGGTTTTGGTGACAGAAGAAAGGCTATGATGGAAGATATCGCAATCTTAACTGGCGGTACTGTAATTAGTGAAGAAATCGGTTATGACCTTAAGGAAGCAACTCTTGACATGTTAGGTCAGGCAGGAACTGTTAAGGTTGACAAGGAAACTACTGTTATCGTTAATGGTGCAGGAGACAAGCTTGATATCGAAAATAGAATTGCTGCTATTAAGAAGCAGGCTGAAGATACTGAATCTGAATTTGATAAGGAAAAACTTCAGGAAAGACTTGCTAAGTTATCAGGCGGCGTAGCTGTTATCAAAGTTGGTGCAGCAACTGAAACTGAACTTAAGGAAAGAAAGTTAAGAATTGAAGACGCTCTTAACGCAACTAAGGCTGCTGTTGAAGAAGGTATCGTTCCAGGCGGTGGCGTAGCACTTTGCTGTGCAATCCCTGCAGTTTCCGCTTACGTAGAAACTCTTGAAGGCGATGCTAAGACAGGTGCTAAGATTATTGAAAGAGCTCTTGAAGAACCTGTTAGACAGATTGCTGAAAACGGCGGCTACGAAGGCAGCGTAGTTGTTGCAGAAGTTAAGAAGCAGGAAATGGGATATGGATTCAATGCTGCTACAGAAGAATATGTAGACATGATTGCATCCGGTATCGTAGACCCAGCTAAGGTTACAAGATCCGCACTTCAGAACGCAGCATCCGCATCAGCAATGCTACTTACAACAGAAGCAGGAATCGTAGACATTAAAGAAGAAGGCGCACCAGCCGGAATGCCAGGCGGAATGCCAGCCGGCGGCATGCCTATGATGTAATTTGCGGTAAGAAGGGGCCCGCGCGAAAGCGTGGGAAGATTTCTTATCGCTCGCAATAAGGAGGGACCCGTGCTTTGCACGGGAGGATTCCTTGTTGCAACCTTACGGAGAAGGGGGACCGCACAGCGGTGGTTCCCTTCCCGCCCTGGTAAGGAGGGACCCGTGCTTTGCACGGGAGGATTCCTTGTTGCAACCTTACGGAGAAGGGGGACCGCACAGCGGTGGAACTTGCGACAAGGAGGGGCCCACGAAGTGGGAGGAATCCTTATCGCCCAAA
>Ga0129313_1000060_pt1 | contig 111214 bp, 104 predicted proteins | sample O1105metagenome_FD_94436 | JGI IMG/M metagenome (GOLD analysis project Ga0129313, IMG submission 94436) | Orangutan group fecal microbial communities from fecal samples from Wisconsin, USA - O1105 metagenome | ecosystem: Host-associated > Mammals > Digestive system > Large intestine > Fecal...
TCCCGGATGGACAGGAAATTTTCAAGAATTGAAAATTTGTGGCCACGGGACGGTTCTTGCCCTCTACCGCTGCGCTCAAAACGCATTTTCAACAAATGTTTCCGAATTGTTAAGACGCAAAAAATAAGTAGAGGGTCACTGTTCATGTATAAGAATCACCGTTTGCTCCGAACGAAGTTCCTGCCCCTGTTTGTGCAGCGGCGTTGACGGAAAGTCGGTATCACGTTCGGTCGGCTCATGAAATTTTCAAGGTGCAGCTCCCTAAAAGAAAAATACCGCCCATGCAGCATAGCGAAAGATTTTGTCGGGTGAAGTAAGCGGCAAAATAAATCGGGTGTGTTGCGGGGCGGTTGATCTTTTAGGGATGATCCACGGTGAGGCAGTGTTCAGAATGAACACGACCACATCTTGTGGATGGTTTCAAACCAATCCACAAAATCAGTGGGATTTGTGACAGAGAATATCATGGTTTGCTGGGTGCGTCAAGATGGTTTTGCAAAATTTATTGCGGTAAAGCGACAAAAGTGTGTCTTATATGGGGGATTTTATTTCAATCCCTACGAAAATACGACTCTTTCTTGACAGATGTCAAAAAAAGTCGTAATCTTTTTTCAGAAACTAGCCGCGGTGGGGCGGCTTTTCAAAGGACGAAAAGTTAGTTGAAACTAATAAAGAGAGCATGAATTTATCTCGTTCTTTCAACATACACAGAAGCCGACTGGTTTTGACAGAAAGGATATGTTTTCCATCAAAAATGTAAACTGCTATAAGTTAAAAGAAAACGCATCTTTCTGGGAAAAGGAACAGTTATGAACAAATCACTTTTTGATCTTTCCATAGAAGAAACGACTTCGACTGAAATGCCTCACACCGTGAAATTTTCCAATGAGACAGGAACCGGGAGTATGATTATCTGTCCACTGTTTTTGGGTGCAGAGCTGTATTATAACGATATGCACCTTGCATTCTTTGAGGAAGCCCCGGCACCAGCGCGGAATGTGATCGAGATCAACCACTGCCGGGTGGGCCGCTACGAGTGCAGTTTTGGAGAAAATAGCTGCTGCTATCTGGCGGCAGGGGACTTTGCCGTCTGTGCAGCGGCGCGCAAAAAGTCGTCCTCCTGCTTTCCGCTGCGGCACTACCACGGCATCACCATCCTACTGGATCTGGATGCGATTTCGCCGGAAATGCGGAAACAAATGGAATGGTACGGCGTAGACCTTGATGTCATACGGCGGTACATCTGCACGGAAAACCGCTGCTGTATCCTGCGGTCAGAACCGACCATTGCCCATATTTTTTCAGAGCTTTACACAGCGCATTCTGTGCCGGACACCGGCTATCTTCGGCTGAAAGTGCTGGAGTTGCTGCATATTCTGACCCGGCTGAAAAACAGGGAAGATGTGCAGCAGACAGAGTATTTCAATCAGCATCAGGTGGAGTGTGTGAAGCAGGCTGCGGCTCTTCTCACGCAGGAACTGACAGTTCACCGTACAATCGAACAGCTTGCACAGGAGGTCGGCCTTTCGCCTACGGCATTAAAAAGCTGTTTCAAAGGCATTTACGGAAGCTCGGTCTATGCGTATCAGAAAGAGTACCGGCTGCAGCTGGCACAGAAGCTACTACTCGAAACCGATTGCACGGTTGCTGAAATCGCCCATCGGGTCGGGTACGAAAATCCGAATAAGTTTTCTTCTGCATTTCGGGAAGCAGCCGGCATGACGCCTACGGAGTATCGGAAGATGCGTCCGATTGGATAGATTCTGTCGATTTGGTTCTTGTAAAAAGCGGCCTGTTCCAGTAAAATCTGTTTGTGGTTAGCGGAAGCTAATTGTAGAATTAAACGATTTTTCTGGAGGGGATTTTCCATGCGTATGATGAAAAAAGTTCTGGGTACGGTGACCGTACTGGCTCTGTCTGTCTCTCTACTGGCCGGCTGCGGCAGCACGGCGGCATCCCCGGTGTCTTCTGCTGCAAGCACTGCGGCAGAGAGCACTACAAGCTCTATTGCTTCCGAAACGACATCCGCAGCGGCGGATGAAAACGAAGCTGCCGCTGCACAGCTGCTGAACGACCTAACAGGCAGCTATCAGGAACTGTGGCCGGTGATTCTGGCGGACGAATATAAGCAGACATGGCTGGATGATTGTACCGCTCTCGTGGGCGAGGACAATGCCGAAGCTGCTTTTGAGAAGCTGTCCTCTATGGTGACAGGTGATGTTTACGGCGAAGATGCAGTCAAAGCGTATGCCAACGGCGGCGGAGCCTATTTCTGCGGCTTTACCAATAGCCTTGCGACCTTGACCTTCGATGGTGAAACTTCTACCATTTCCGGCACCGATAAGGACGGCAATGTGCTGTTCTCCCATACCTATCACTATATTGGCATGGAGCCTGTGCGTGGGCTGTATGAGTTTGAAAGCGATGATGCCGATTCCGGCGAGTTCACCTACTTCTTCCTTGCGCCGGACACCAGTGCGGAAACTTACCATATTGAGTTTCGCTATGGTTCGGATGCAGAAGCTCTGAGCCAGTACGATGCAGGCGAATATGCTTACTGGCTGGCATCTGGCATTTCTACGGATTGCGACCAGACTATGATCGACAACTGCATTGAGCTGTTCTGTACTGAAAATCTAGCAGGTTAATACGCAGAATGTGCTGTGGAGCAAAAACGCCACTGCACATTTTTGCATAAAAATTATTTGAAGGAGGTCTTTCCGTGAAAAAACAGTCCGATCTTTCCCGGCTGATGGGCTACGCCGGGAACTACCGATATTTCACCTACGCCTCGTGGGTGCTGTCTGCGGTCAGCGCGCTGGTGGCGCTGGTGCCCTTTGTGTACATCTGGAAGATCCTGCGGGATGTGCTGAACGCCGCACCGGACTATGCGCAGGCGATGAACATCCCCCATTACGGCTGGATGGCAGTGGGGTTTGCGGTGCTGTCCTACCTCATTTACATTGCGGCACTGCTGTGCTCCCACCTGTCGGCGTTCCGGGTGGCGACCAATCTGCGGCTAGCAGTCTCGGAGCATCTTGCCACACTGCCGCTGGGCTTTACGGAGACGTTTGGCAGCGGTAAGCTGCGCAAGATCATCCACGAGAGTACTGGCGCAGCGGAGACATTTCTCGCCCATCAGCTGCCGGACAAATATAATGCAATGGCAACACCCATAGGTCTGCTGGTTCTTTTGCTTGTGTTCGACTGGCGGCTGGGCCTGCTGAGTCTCATTCCGGTGGCACTGGGCTTCGTCATCATGTCCGCCATGACAGGAAAGCGAATGGCAGACAAAATGCGGCAGTACGGCAACGCCTTGGAGGCTATGTCCAACGAAGCCGTGGAGTATGTCCGCGGCATCCCGGTGGTCAAGACCTTCGGGCAGTCGGTGTTTTCCTTCAAAAAGTTCAAGGCAACTATTGACGAATACGAAAAATGGGTCATCTCCTACACCAAAGACCTGCGCCTGCCCATGATGTTCTACACCGCCGCCGTCAACGGCGTGTTCGCCTTTCTGATCGCAGGCGGGCTGCTGTTCACGGCACACGGTGTGACCACGGAATTTCTGCTGAACCTGCTGTTCTATATCATCATCACGCCGGTGATTTCTCTGACCCTGACCCGCATCATGTCCATGAGCGAAAACGAAATGGTCGTGGCGAATGCACTGACTCGTATCGACTCGGTGCTGAAAGCAGACCCCGTGCCGGAAAGCAGCCATCCGCAGCATCCGAAGGATGCGTCGGTATCCCTGAACGATGTGCATTTCAGTTACGATGGCAAAACGGACGTTATCAAGGGTATTTCGCTGGACATCCGGCCGGGGCAGACGGTGGCCTTCGTCGGACCCTCCGGCGGTGGAAAATCCACGCTGGCAAACCTTGTCTGCCGATTCCTTGATGTGCAGAGCGGCAGCGTCCGGGTGGGCGGAGCGGATGTGCGGGATATCCCCAAGGAAGAGCTGATGGACACCATCTCCTTTGTGTTCCAGAACAGCCGCCTGCTCAAGGGCAGCATTCTGGACAACGTCCGGCTGGGCAGACCGCAGGCCACCGAGGCTGAGGTACTGGCAGCGTTGAAAGCTGCACAGTGCATGGATATTGTGGAGAAATTTCCGGCGGGCATCCATACCGTCATCGGCACCAAGGGCGTGTATCTGTCCGGCGGCGAGCAGCAGCGCATTGCCATTGCCCGCGCCATGCTGAAAAATGCCCCCATCCTGATCCTGGACGAGGCCACCGCCTTTGCCGACCCGGATAACGAAGCTAAGGTGCAGGCAGCCTTTGCGCAGCTTGCCAAGGGCAAAACGGTGCTGATGATCGCACACCGCCTGTCCACTGTCGCCAACGCCGACTGCATCTATGTGGTGCAGGATGGACGTATCACCGAGACTGGCACAAAGGACGAGCTGTGCGCACAGAACGGCCTGTTTGCCCGGATGTGGAAGGATTATCAGGCGTCGGTGCAGTGGAAGGTCGCAAAGGAGGGGTAAGGAATGATCGAAAAAATTCAACACGCAACGGCCAGCTCCCCGGAGGGTGCAAAGGGGCTGGTAAAGGGCGTTCTGGCCTGTGCGCTTCAGAACATGGCGTTCATGCTGCCCACTGGGCTGCTGTATCTCTTGGTAAAAGATCTGCTGGCAGGCTCCACGAGCGGGAGAGCTGCCTTTTACCTGTTAGGGTGCGTGGCCTGCTTTGCACTGATCTTGCTGACCACATGGTTCCAGTATAACGGCACCTATTTTACTACCTATAAAGAGAGCGGCACCCGCCGCCTGACCCTTGCGGAGCGGCTGCGCAAGCTGCCCCTGTCCTTTTTTGGCAAGCGGGATCTTGCCGACCTGACCAGCACCATCATGGCGGACTGCGAGGTGCTGGAAAAAGACTGCTCTCACTTCATCCCCGGTCTGTTCGGTTCCCTCATCTCCACGGTGCTCATTGCCCTGATCCTGTTTACCTTTGACGGACGGATGGCGCTGGCGGCATTGTGGGTCATCCCGGTATCCGTTGCCATCGTGGTGGGCAGTTACCGGGTGCAGAACAGGGTGCAGGCCAGGACCATGGCGGCGAAAATGGCCTGTGCGGACGGCATTCAGGAGTACATCGAGACCCTCCGGGATCTGAAAGCCAGCAATGCAGAGCAACGGTATCTGTCCGGCCTTTCCAAAAAGATTCGTGCGGTGGAAAAACAATCCGTTGCGGCAGAACTGGAAACCGCCCTGTTTGTATCTTCGGCAAGCATGGTTCTGAAACTTGGCATTGCTTCGGTTGCGCTGACTGGATCGGTCTTGCTGGTCAATGGCAGCATTGATGTACTAACGCTGTTTCTTTTCCTGATGGCAGCTTCCCGGATGTACGATCCTATGCAGGGCGCTTTACAGAATCTGGCAGCCGTCATTGCCATGCGCACCAATGTGGGCCGGATGAATGAGATTCTGGAATACCCAGTCCAGACCGGCATCGAAACGATGACCAATCAGGGCTGCGACATCGTGTTTGATCATGTGGGTTTTGCCTACAACTCCGGTGAGACAGTGCTGAAAGATGTTTCCTTTACGGCAAAGCAAGGCGAGGTCACTGCACTGGTCGGACCTTCTGGCGGCGGCAAGACCACCGTTTCCCGGCTGGCGGCACGGTTCTGGGATTACCAGAAGGGTCACATCACCGTAGGCGGCATGGAGGTTTCTCAAATCGACCCGGAAAAGCTCATGAGCCTGTATTCCATCGTGTTTCAGGATGTGACCCTGTTTGACAACACGATTCTCGAAAACATCCGTTTGGGGCGCAAAGGGGCCACCGACGAGGAGGTTCTGGCGGCGGCAAAACTGGCAAACTGTGATGAATTTGTCGAAAAGCTGCCGGACAAGTGGAACACCAACATCGGCGAGAACGGCTGCACTCTTTCCGGCGGTGAGCGGCAGCGCATCTCGATTGCCCGCGCATTCCTGAAAGATGCTCCGATCATCCTGCTGGACGAGGCCACCGCAAGTCTGGATGTTGAGAACGAAACGGCAATTCAGGAGGCTCTGTCCCGCCTCATCAAAAACAAGACCGTTCTCATCATCGCTCACCGGATGCGTACCGTGGCAGGTGCAGACAAGGTTGTTGTGCTGAAGGATGGCATCGTAGCGGAGCAAGGCCGACCGGATGAGCTTTATGCTCGGAACGGATTGTATGCGCACATGGTTGATTTGCAATCAGCAAGTCAGAATTGGACGATTTAAAGCTATAATAAGAGAAAGCTGTTTCAAAAGGATGCTCTGTCATGGGATAGAACATCCTTTTTGAATACCGTTCAGCCGAAATTTGTACAGGAGTCCATCATAAAAATGACAATCAGAAAAAATGACATTCTATAAACCTATTGCAATAGGATGAAAAGTATGGTATATACATTATACGAAATATTGCTTTGAAAGAACGCTCCACCGTTCAATGATGTATAAATGGGAGGTGCCCGCCATGACCGCCGTGATCTACGCCCGCTATTCCAGCGACAACCAGCGTGAAGAATCTATCGAAGGCCAGATTCGTGAATGCACGGCCTATGCGGAGAAGAATGGCATCACCGTGGTCAAGCACTATATCGACCGTGCCATCTCTGCCAAGACGGATAACCGCCCGGAGTTTCAGCAGATGATAAAAGACAGCGACAAAAAGCTGTTTGACATTGTGCTGGTCTGGAAACTGGACCGCTTTGCCCGGAATCGCTACGACAGCGCCCGGTACAAGACCCAGCTGAAGAAGAACGGTGTCAAGCTCATGTCTGCCACCGAGATCATCTCCGAAGGCCCGGAGGGCATCATTCTGGAATCGGTGCTGGAAGGTTATGCCGAGTATTACTCCGCTGATCTGTCCGAAAAGGTCATTCGCGGCATGACGGAAAACGCCCTAAAAGGCAAATTTTCTGGCGGTGCTATCCCTTTCGGCTACACCATCAACGCAGACCGCCGCTTTGAAATCGACCCGCTCACAGCTCCCTTTGTAGCTGAAGCTTTCCAGCGGTACAATGATGGACAGACGATGCGGGAGATTCGGGACTGGCTGAACGAAAAGGGCATCAAGAATAAGCGTGGTGGGTCGATGACCTTCAATGTCATTCAGTACATGCTGAGCAACCGCCGCTACATCGGTGAGCTGAAATACCGGGATATTCTGATTCCTGATGCGATTCCTCCCATTGTGTCCGTGGAGCTTTTCAACGATGTGCAGGAGAAGATCGCCAAAAACAAGAAAGCCCCTGCCCGTAGAAAGGCAGAGGACGATTACCTGCTCACCACCAAGCTGTTTTGCGGCTACTGCGGGGCGTTGATGTTTGGAGAGAGCGGCACGAGCCGGACAGGAGAAGTCCACCGCTACTATAAATGTGCTACTGCCAAAAAGCACAAGGGCTGCAAGAAAAAGACCGTCCGCAAACAGTGGCTGGAAGATCTGGTGGTCAACCAGACCATGCAGCTTGTCAAGGACGATGCCGCGATGGAATCCATCATTGCTAAGGTGATGGAACTGCAAAACAAGGAGAATACCAACATTCCCCTCTATGAGAAGCAGCTTCGGGATGCGGAATCGGGTATTCAGAATATGCTGAACGCGATTCAGGCCGGTATCCTGACCAGCTCCACCAAGGAGCGGCTGGAGCAGCTCGAAGAAACCAAGCGTGAGCTTGAAGCCCGCATTGCGGAAGAAAAGCTGGCGAAGCCCAAGGTCACAGAGGAGTTCATCCGGTTCTGGCTGCTGCGCTTTCGCAAACTGGATATGAGCCTGAAAGACCAGCGGCAGGCACTGGTGGATACCTTCATCAATGCGATTTACCTGTATGATGACAAGGTTTTGATAACCTTCAACTATAAAGAAGGCACACAGACCGTGACTTTTGGAGAAGCGACAGAAGTCGCATCCGAGGGAAATGGTTCGGATTTGGATTGCTTTACTGCACCAAGAAAAACCAGAACACATTTGTGTTCTGGTTTTTCTTTTTCGGTGCGAAAGAGGACTTGAACAGCAACGGCGACGACCGCTGCCTGCGGCAGAAACAGGGAGGAGTTGTTGGGGCAGCGTTCTGATTTTTCGAAGCCCTGCCAAGGGGCTGTGGAAAAATCAGCAAACGCAACCCGTAAGGCGGCGCACAGCGCCGCAAGCAATCAGCCCAGTGGGCTGTTGCTTAGCCCGCGGTTGTCAATCGTGGGGTACTGTCTACCCGGGATGCAGAAACTATCCAATGCGACACGGAGCCTTTCGTCTGCTGCAACAGCGGATAAGAGGACTTGAACAGCAACAACGACGACCGCTGCCTGCGAGCAAAGACTTCCCCCGAGGGTGACAAAACGGGGAACGGGTGTCCTGTAGCGGCAAAGGGGGAGTACAGGGATGCGCTGCCCGAGCCGCCCATCGCCTGCAATGACAGAAGAATGATCCAAAAACGCCGCCCACCTGCGCAACGGGACGCAGGAGGGCGGCGTTTTGTTCTATGGACTCAGGGACTGTGCCGGAATGCACAGCTCAGGCAAGGCTTTCGATGATCTTGGCACATTTTTCGATGCCGATGACCCCGCTGTCCAGGGCAATATGGTAGTTGGAGGCAGTGCCCCACTTCATATCGGTATAGAAGCGGTAATAGGCGGCACGGCGCTTATCCTTTTCTTTCAGCCGTGCCTCGGGAGACTTTTCCCGCTCTCCGTAGACCCGCACGATGCGGTCGGCACGGAACTTCATGTCCGCATGGATAAAGACCTTCAGGCAGTCGGTGCGGTCCTGCAGGATGAAGTCGGCGCAGCGCCCCACGATGACGCAGGGTTCTTTTTCCGCCAGCTCCCGGATGATCCGGTATTGCAGCTTCCAGAGCAGGTCCTCGTTGGTGGGACCGAAGCTGCGGTCGGTGAAGGCAGAGGCGAGAAAGCTGCCGGGGGTGTACTCGCCGGCGTCCTTGATGTAGTTCTCGTCAAAGCCGCTTTCGGCGGCAAGCTTCCGGATCAGTTCAGCGTCGTAGCACGGGATGCCCAGATGCCCCGCCACCAGCTTGCCGATGGTCCTGCCGCCGCTGCCAAATTCCCGGCTGATGGTAATGATGCGCTTTTCCATTAGAGTTCTCCTTTCGTGTTCAGTTCACAGTAGGTCTTGCAAATCAGATAGCCTGCGATGAGGAAGGTGAGGATATCCGACATGGGCATGGAGTACAGCACGCCGTCCAGCCCGAAGAACCGGGGCAGCAGCAGGGCAAAGCCCACGCCGAACACCACCTCGCGGACCATGGACAGGGCAGTGGATTCTGCCGCCTTGCCCATTGCCTGCAAAAAGATGAAGCACGCCTTGTTGACACATGCCAGAATGATCATGCACAGGTAGATGCGGAAGGACTTCACCGCAAAATCCGTGTAGTAGACGCTTTCGTTGGCGGCACCGAACAGGGCAATGAGCTGCCGGGGAAAGACTTCCACCAGCACCAGCGCCACCGCACCCACAGCGGCTTCCGCCAGCAACAGTTTGGTGAACAGCTCCTTCACACGAGCGGGCTTCTTTGCACCCATATTGAAGCCCACCACCGGGATGCAGCCTGCCGCCATGCCCACCACGATGGAAATGACGATCTGGAAGAACTTCATCACGATGCCCACCACCGCCATGGGGATCTGGGCGTACTGCTCCTGCCCGAATACCGCATCCAGTGCGCCGTATTTGCGGATCATGTTGTTGATGGCTGCCATAGCCGCCACAAGGCTGATCTGGGACAGAAAACTGGTGATGCCAAGGGTCAGGGTCCGGCAGCAGATGGAGCCTTTCAGCTGGAGGTCCATCCATGCCGGGCGGATGATCTTCATGTGCAGCAGGTACCACACTGCCAGCGCTGCGGTGACCAGCTGACCAATGACGGTAGCCACCGCTGCGCCCATCATGCCCCAGCGGAAACCGAAAATAAAAATGGGGTCCAGAATGATGTTCAGCACCGCACCCGCAAGGGTGGATACCATGGCAAACCGGGGGCTGCCGTCGGCGCGGATGATGGGGTTCATTGCCTGTCCGAACATATAAAAGGGTACGCCCAGCGTGATATAGAAGAAATATTCCTGGGAGTGATGATAGGTCTCGGCGTTGACCGTTCCGCCGAACATGGCAAGAATGGCATCCGCAAAGACCAGATAGAGCACCGTCAGCAGGATGCTGCTGACCAGACACAGTACCACCGCATTGCCGACGCTCCGCTTTGCCTTGAGCACTTCGTTCTGCCCAAGGCTGATGCTGACAAAGGCGCAGCAGCCGTCACCGATCATCACGGCGATGGCAAGTGCCACCACCGTCAGGGGGAACACGACCGTGTTGGCAGCGTTGCCGTAGGAGCCAAGGTAGCTGGCGTTAGCAATAAAAATCTGGTCCACGATGTTGTACAATGCACCCACCAGCAGCGAGATAATGCACGGGATCGCATATTTCTGCATCAGATTGCCGATGCGTTCCGTGCCGAGAAATTGATTGGAACTTTCCATGGGATTCACCTTTACCTTTCCATTTTAAGGTGTATCTGAAAACAAAGAAAATGACGAATAGTTCGCAAACACAAGCGGGATTTAAGGCAAATAGCCGCAGGAATCCTTTGTGGATTTCAAGGCTGTTTAACGCAAAATCCAGCTGTGTTTGTAGAAATAGGCTAAATTTTCGACTTTTCAGATACACCCTAGGACAAAAAAACAACGGGCAGCCCTTATGCAACCGGTTTTACGCATGAGTGCTACTCGTTGTACGCAATTATTATAGCCTGCCTGCAGGCAATTTGCAAAGGTAGTTTTGCACAAGAATTATGCTGGGCATTCTGCGCAGATTGCACGAGGCAAACTTTGTGGAAGATGTCCTTTGAAGCTTGCCGCCCGTTCGTGGTACAATAATAAGAGAAACGAAAGTACGCTGGAAGGTCTGTTTTTTGCGACATTTCCATACAAGGGAAAGAGGAATACATGGCACGGTTTCAGGTGGGAACACTGGTGGTCTACGGGAATCTGGGAGTACACGAGGTGGAGGGCATTGGGCTGCAACGCTTTTGCGACGAGCCTGCCAGAGAGTACTACACCCTCCGCCCGTATTTTTCGGATTCCCACGACCGCAGCTACATCCCCACAGCAAAAGAAGGTGCCCTGCGCCCGGTGACCCCGGCACAGCAGGCGGCTGCGGACCTTGCACGGATCAAAGCGGAGAAACTGCCCGTCCCGGCGGGAGTCCAGACAGCGCTGGCAGAGCACTATCAGGCACTGCTCCACACCAATGATTTTTACCAGTACCTGACCCTGTTCAAGGAGCTGGGGCAAAAGCAGACCCAGCAGCAGAGCCGTGGACGGAAGATCAACGCCATGGATGCCTACTTCTACCAGATGGTGGAGCGTGTTCTGGAGGAGGAGCTGGCAGTTTCCTTTGGGGAATCCAGGCAGGAAGCAGGCAGGCGGCTGCGGAGCGTCCTGAACTGAGGCTGCATGGTGATTTTTGCCAATAAATGCAAGGGTTCTTTTTGTAAAAAATCGCCTTTGCATTTATTTTTTGCGTTTTTTATAATAAAAACAGGACGCTGCGATGCTGTAATTTGCAGCTGTGAGACTTCTTTTGGATTGGAGAGAAGAACATGAAACGAGTAAAAGCCGCCTGCATCTGCCAGACTCTGCACTTTATGCTGAAGGACGGTATGGACCATCTTTATGCCGTCAAACAGGTCAAGGAAGAGGTCGAGGCATACAAGAAATATCTGGAGCGCAACCACACCCAGTACAAGATCGCGGAACAGACCGAACAGCCGGACGGTTCTATCCTGATAAAGATCATCAAGCAGTACAACGCTACCTCGGTGGGGGATTATCTCAACTGACGGGTTCCGTGACGCAACGGGGCTGCTGCACAGAGCTTTGTGCAGCAGCCCTTTTTGCGTTTTTAAGGAAAAAAGTGGGTTTGCCAGTGGGTTGCAGAAAAAGAAAAGCACCAAAAACTTGCGTCTCCAGGTGCTTTTTCTTGGCGGGTGCGGGTGGATTGCGCCGAGCCGCATAAAGGCAGGGAACCCGGGTCGCAGTTCCCAGCGTCCGCCTCGTGCCTTGGGCGGCACGGGCGTCCTGCTGATCGCAGCCCCAACGGCTCCTCCCTGTTTCCGCCTTTGGGCGGCGGTCGTCGCCGTTGCCCGCTGGACTTTTCGGCGGGTCGATGTTGTTCGAATCCACCCTTGGCTGCGCTTTGTAAGGTTTTAGATAAAACAGAAACTCCAGCATCACGAAGACGCTGGAGTTCTTGGTGGGAGCAGGTGGATTACGCCGAGCCGCACATCTAAAAAAGCCCCGCAGGGGCTTTTTTTCCCGCCGGACTTTTCGGCGGGTCGATGTTGTTCGAATCCACCCTTGGCTGCGCTCTGTAAGGTTTAGACAAAACAGAAACTCCAGCATCACGAGGACGCTGGAGTTCTTGGTGGGCGCGGGTGGATTCGAACCACCGAAGCTGAAAGCAGCAGATTTACAGTCTGTCCCCATTGGCCACTCGGGAACACGCCCATATTTGATTGTTTTGTGCGTCCGATGCCGGACGACTCGTTTATTTTAGCATGGAAGAGGGGATTTGTCAACTGTTTTCTGCGATTCTTGCAAAGATTTCCGGAGAAAAATCGAAAGGAAAGCGCTTTTGCCGATGCTGCGCCGGAAAATGAGAGGGCGCTGCACCGTGGGCACAGTGTGCAGGAAAAACAAAAGCCCGTGCAGCCCTCGGGGGATGCACAGGCAGAAAGGTTACCGGAGCTTTTTGCGGTTTTCGTAGTCGGCGAGGGCACGGAGCGCCTGAGAAGAAAGGGGGTACAGGGCGATCATGTTGAAGATGGTCATGAGCCCGATGCCCACATCGCCCAGGTCCCACACCACGGTGTATGCCTGGGTGCCGCCTACCAGCAGCATTACAAGGGCGATGACCTTGTAGAGGGTCTGGCTCCACCAGTTGTCGCCGCACAGGTATGCCACATTGCCCCGGGCGTAGTACAGCACACCCAGAAAGGTGGAGAAGCTGAACAGTGCCAGAGTGATGGCAATAAACACAGTGCCAAAGCTGCCCAGATAGTACTCCATGGCGGTCTGCAGCAGGTCCATGCCGGAGAGTCCGGCGGTGAGCTGCTGAGGGGCAAGGAGCATGATAAAGGCGGTGCAGCTGCAGATGACCACCGTATCGATAAGGACGCCCAGCGCCTGCACCAGACCCATCTTTACCGGGTCATCGCACTGGGCGGCTGCGGCAGCACAGGGGGCAGAGCCGCTGCCTGCCTCGTTGGAGAACAGACCCCGCTTGACGCCGTTCATGAGCACTGCCCCAAAGCCGCCGGCGGCGACCTGCCGCAGTCCCAGCGCCTCGGCAAAGATGCGGCGGAACACCTCAGGCAGCAGCCGGAAGTTCACCGCCACGATGCCCACAGTGATGACAAAGTAGCACACCGCCATCACCGGCACCATCAGGTCCAGACTTTTTACCGTGGCGTTTTTCCGCAGCACGATGAGGGCGGCAAGGGCGGTGAGCACCACGGTGGTGGCAAGGGGCGGGATCTGGAAAGCGTTTTCAAAGGCGGAGCTGACCGAGTTGGAGATCACCTGACTGATGCCGCACCAGCAGATGAGTCCGGACAAGGCAAAAAGCGCCGCCACCACCGACCGCTTGCGCTGCAGCCCTCGGCGCTGGGCAAGGGCGTGGATGTAATAGGCGGGACCGCCCCGCCAGCCGCCGTACAGGGGGTCCGGCTGACGGTACATCTGCGCCAGAGTGGACTCGATAAAGGCGGTGGAGGCACCCAGCAGGGCGGTGACCCACATCCAGAACACCGCACCGGCGCCGCCGGCGGAGACCGCCGCCACTACCCCCACCAGGTTGCCCATGCCCACCCGGGTGGCGGTGGAGATGATCAGGGTCTGGAAGGAAGAAAGCCCCTCCCGGGCGTGGTTCTTTTCGCACACAGCGGCGACCATGTCCCGGAACAGCCGCACCGGCAGCAGCCGGGTGCGGAGGGTGAACCAGATACCGGCAGAAAACAGCAGCACCACCATAAAGGAAATGCCGATGCCCCCTGCCACCGGCAGGGTGAACAGGTCGCCCCACAGCAGGCGATACAGGGATTCGATGAGATTGACCACCAAGGAAGTGTCCTCCTGTACTTTTGATAAATGAAGTTGCCTGCTTCATTATAGTACAGCACAGAAGAATTGTAAAATCCAAAATATTGATAGAGTCTATCAAGAAAAAAGAATGCAGAAGGGAGAAAAGCGGGTGTTTTTCGCTTTTTTGTGCAGGGTGCAGAAGAATGGGAAACTTTTTTGGCAGAAAGAGCAGGGAGATCACCTTGCGGCAGAAAGGCAGAGTATGTTACCATAGAAGTAAGGGGAGCGCCGCTCATGGTCTTGACGTGGGTCTGAATGGTAAGGACCTCTATCTTTCAAAGCGGCTTCCCGCAACGGAACAGGAGCTGATGGACCAGATCAAAAAGGCACAGAGCAGGAGAACACAAACGGCACCTATTGGATGTGCATCCTGTACCAGTCGGTACGCTGAACCGCCGCCCCGTAACAAAGAAAACGATAAACCAAGGACCCCTGCACAAAGCTGCAGGGGTCCTTTTTGGCAGGGGAGACCCCACCGCCTGATAGCTCCCCCTGAAAGGGGACCTGGTGGCGAGTGACCAGTGGATAATGGCTAGTAACCGACCACTGACCACTGATCACTGGATAGCATCCTTGCCCTCTCAATCACCTGCGGTGACAGCTCTCCCAAGGGGAGAGCCCTTGGCAAAACCAGAGGCTTTGCCGTATTGCCAAAGCCTCTCCCTTTGGGAGAGGTGGATTTGCGCAGCAAAGACGGAGAGGGCGAGGATGCTGCCCTTTTACACTGCCCCGGCGGTCCCCACTAAAACCTCCCCCCTCGGGGGAGGTGGGGTGCAGACGAAAACCGTCCCGCAAAAAAAGGGACCGCCGCACCCGGTGGGGTGCAGCAGTCCCGGAGGAAGAAGCGCCTTTCAGCGCAGGGAAAAGACAGAGTTACAGGATGTCGATGTACTCACCGGCAAGTGCCTTGTTCATGCTGCGGACGGCGCAGAACTTGCCGCACATGCTGCAGGTATCGCTGTGGTCATCCTCAGGCAGACGGTCGTTGCGGATCGCCCTGGCAGTGTCCGGATCCAGAGCACAGTCAAACTGTGCGTCCCAGTCCAGAGCACGGCGGGCGTCAGCCATCTTGTCGTCGATATCCCGGGCGTGGGGAATGCCCTTGGCGATGTCGGCAGCGTGGGCGGCGATCTTGGATGCCACGATGCCCTGCTTTACATCCTCCACGTTGGGCAGTGCCAGATGCTCGGCGGGGGTCACATAGCACAGGAAGGCTGCACCGCTGGCGGCGGCAACGGCACCGCCGATGGCGGCGGTGATGTGGTCGTAGCCGGGGGCGATGTCGGTGACCAGGGGTCCCAGCACATAGAAGGGGGCGCCCATGCAGATGGACTTCTGCACCTCCATATTGGCAGCTACCTGATTCAGGGGCACATGACCGGGACCCTCCACCATAACCTGAACATTGTGCTCCCAGGCACGCTTGGTCAGCTCGCCCAGACGCACCAGCTCTTCGATCTGGCATACGTCGGTGGCGTCTGCAAGGCAGCCGGGACGGCAGGCGTCGCCCAGAGAAATGGTGACATCGTGCTCAGCGCAGATCTCGCAGATCTCGTCAAAGTGCTCGTAGAAGGGGTTCTCGTTGCCGGTCATGCTCATCCATGCAAACACCAGAGAGCCGCCCCGGCTGACAATGTTCATCTTCCGCTTGTGCTTGCGGATCTGCTCGATGGTCTTGCGGGTGATGCCGCAGTGGAGGGTCACAAAGTCCACGCCGTCCTCAGCATGGAGACGCACCACGTCCACAAAGTCCTGAGCGGTCAGCTCTGCAAGATCCCGCTGGTAGTGGATGACAGAGTCGTACACCGGCACGGTGCCGATCATCACTGGGCACTCGTGGGTCAGCTTCTGACGGAAGGGCTGGGTGTTGCCGTGGCTGGACAGGTCCATGATCGCCTCGGCGCCCATGTTCACAGCGCTCATGACCTTCTGCATCTCAATGTTGTAGTCCTTGCAGTCCCGGGAGACGCCCAGGTTTACATTGATCTTGGTGCGGAGCATGGAGCCCACACCTTCCGGGTCCAGGCACTCGTGATGCTTGTTGGCGGGGATCGCCACCTTGCCCTCGGCGACCCACTGGCGGATCTCCTCGGTGGTACGGTGCTCCTTTTTTGCCACGATCTCCATCTGGGGGGTGACGATGCCCTTGCGGGCGGCATCCATCTGGGTAGTATACGTCTGCATAATGCTTTCCTCCGAATGACGTTTTATCTTTGAACAGCGCAAACTGCGCTGAACCTTCGATCTTTGGGCAGGCTGCCGTCATTCAGAGCAAACGGAAAGGTCTGGATGCCGGCACCTGCGCAGAATGCGCTTTTCATGTTGGTCTCTCCATGAATTTTGTAATGCGGCACAAGGTGGTGTCCCCGGTGTGCCGCAGGGGCGGGTGGCTGGTATCCTCGCCCTCTCAGTCATCTCGCATTGCTCGATGCCAGCTCTCCCAAAGGGCGAGCCCTTGGCAGTGCAGCAAAGCGGACCGTACCAAAAGCCTGTTCCCTTTCTGGCACGAAGTGCCGGATGGGGGGCGGGCTTCAGCGAAATTGCAGGGTGTTTATTTCACGATCTGCTCCGAAAGTGCCTTCAGTTCCCGGCACTCGGTCTCAATGTCGCTGGCGCCGAAGATGGCACTTACCAGTGCTATCCCGTCTACGCCGGAGCCTTTCAGCCGCAGGATGTTGTCCTTGTGGATGCCGCCGATGGCGACCACCGGGATGTCTACAGCGTCGCAGATCTGCCGGAGAGTCTCCGGGGACATCTGGCTCACATCGGTCTTGGTGTGGGTGGCAAAGACCGCCCCCACTCCCAGACAGTCGGCGCCGTTCTTCACAGCTTCCAGCGCCTCTGCCACGTTGTGGACCGAAACGCCGATCATCATGCTGTCGCCTACCCGGGCACGGACCTGTGCTGCCGCCATGTCCTCCTGCCCCACATGGACTCCCTCGGCATGGCACTGCAGGGCAATGTCTACATTGTCGTTGATGAAAAAGGGTACGCCGTACCGCTGGCACAGGGCGTGGATCTCCACTGCCTCCTGCAAAAAGGCAGCTTCGTCCAGCTCCTTTTCCCGCAGCTGTACGCAGGTGACGCCGCCTTTCAGGGCGCTTTCCACCTGCTGGTACAGGGTCTGTTTGCCCACCCAGCTGCGGTCGGTGACCGCATATAGTAACATGGTATGGTTATCGCACTTCATAGTTTGCCCCTTCCTCCAGCTGCTGGGGAGTCATGTTGTAGATGGCATCGATGATGTAGTTGCGGTAGGTGGCATTGCCATCCAGCGGGGTCAGCCGCCGGTGTGCCACCTCGCCTGCCAGACCCATGGCGCAGACCGCCGCCGCAGCGGCTTCCAATGTGTGCCCGGGGTTGGCGGTAACAAAGGCGGCGGTGAGGGCGGACAGCTGGCAGCCGGTGCCGGTGATGCTGCTCATCATGGCATTGCCGTTGCGGATGCAGTAGGCGGTGTCCCGGTCTGCTACGATGTCGATGGCGCCGGTGATGGCGATGACCGCCCCGGTGCGGGAGGCAAACTCTTTGGCAAACCGGACTGCAGCGTCCAGATTTTCTTCTGTGACCCGGTCTGCCACGTCAGCGTCCACCCCCTTGGTGGTGCCGGCGCCGGAGGCAAGGGTCCGGATCTCCGAGATGTTGCCCCGGATCACCGCAAACTGTACCTCTTCCAGCAGCCGCAGGGCGGTGCCGGTGCGGAGCCGGGAAGCACCGGCGCCCACCGGGTCCAGCACCACCGGATGACCCAGCCGGTTGGCGGTCCTGCCTGCCAGCAGCATGGAATCAATGGTACGGCTGTTCAGGGTGCCGATGTTGATGTTCAGCCCGGCACAGAGGGTGGTGATCTCCTCCACCTCCCCAAGGTCGTCTGCCATGATGGGGGAGGCACCGCACGCCAGCACCATGTTGGCGCAGTCGTTTACCGTGACGTAGTTGGTGATGTTGTGGATCAGGGGCGCTTTCTGGCGCAGATTCTCGAAGGCAGTCCGGAACATGATGTACCCCCTTTAAGACAGGCTGGTCTGCATGGACCGCAGGACACCGGAGCGCTGCAGGCTGTACACCACCGCACCGGCAATGACCGCACCCACGGCGGTGGAGATCAGGAAAGGCACCACATAGGCGTAGAAGGCGATGTCACCGGCGCTCTTGCCCATGAGGAAGATCGCCACAGGGTAGGCGCACAGACCGCCCAGGATGCTGGTGCCAAAGACCTCGCCCACCACGGTGGCGAGGAGGTTCTTGGTCTTGTGGTACACCAGACCGCACAGCAGAGCGCCGAACATGCTGCCGGGGAATGCCATCAGGCTGCCCAGACCCAGCAGGTTCCGCAGCAGGGAGGCAACAAATGCCACCCCCACGCCCCACCAGGGTCCCAGCAGCACGGCACAGAGCACGTTGACCATGTGCTGCACCGGAGCGCACTTGCTGCCGAACATGGGGAAGCTGAATACGCTGCCCACCACGCACAGGGCGCAGAACATACCGGCGAGGGCGAGTTTCTTGACAGAGACGGATTTCATAAGACAGACTCCTTTACCATACTGCCGCAGACGGCTGCACGCAGCGTCTCCGGCAAAGGCAGTGCCCCCAAAAGGGTACACTGCGTTCATCCAAAGCGGTCGAGACTTGCTGGTCTCCTCTCACGCCGGAACACGGCTTCCCATCGCTGCGAAATCAAGGCTCAGGGCGCTCCCCCTCAGCCCGCTGCGGCTTCCCGCAGAGCCGCCCCAAAAGGCGGGTGTCTTTTTCCCTCCGGACCGGAGGGGCAACAAAAAACAGGAAGCGCCCTGTGCGGCACTTCCTGCAAAAAATCATCATGATGACTTCCTACGGCGGCATTATCCGCATCAGGTACGGGGCATATCCTGCCCGCAAGGGTCGAAGTTGAAGTACTTCCTCTCAGCCTGCTTCCACAAGCTCCCCTGTATTTGGTTGCAACGGTATTTTACACCATCTTCCATAAAAATGCAAGAGGGAAAGCTCCGTCAGATCAGGATGCCGTCGCAGTGGTCCACCTCGTGCTGGATGATCTGGGCGGTCCAGCCGGTAAAGTTTTTGATCCGGGGCTTGCCCTCCGGGGTCTGGTACTGGACTTTGATGATCTGCCAGCGCCTGGTTTTGCGGACCCCTTCCAGCGAAAGGCAGCCCTCCTCTGCCTCGTAGGCGCCGGACTTTTTCAGGATCACCGGGTTGAACAGCACAAGGTAGCCCTCCTCTGCCTCCACGGCGATGATCCGCTTGGACACCCCGATCATGTTTGCCGCCATGCCCACACAGCCGTCGGCGTGGGCAGCAAGGGTGTCCAGCAGATCCTGCGCCACAGCGGCGTCGGCGGGGGTGGCGGGCAGGGACTTCTGTGCCAGAAACAGGGGGTCGTGGACGATACTCTTTATCATAAAATAACCTCGCTATACCATATGTAGACCGCTTACAACTCTTCCAGCCGGATCACCTGCCAGCCAAGGGCACGGATCGCCTCCGGGTCGTGGGTGGTAAGAAGGGTGGGTCTGCCTGCGCAGCGGCTTTTCAGCAGGGCGGTGGCACGCAGCAGGGTGTCCGGGTCCATGCCAGTAAAAGGCTCGTCCAGCAGCAGGGTATCCCCGGGGGCAAGCAGGGCACGCAGCAGAGCGCAGCGCCGCTTCTGCCCGCCGCTGAGACGGCAGGCAGGCAGCTCCAGTACCTCATCTTCCATGCCCAGCTGTTGAAAACAATCCAGGATATCCTGCTGGTATTGCTTTGCCGCCCCGGGCAGCACCAGCGCCACGTTTTCCACCGCCGTCAGCTGGGGACACAATCGGTCCTCCTGAAAGACGGCGCAGACCCGTCCCGCCCCGGTGACGGTGCCCCCGGTGGGGCGTTCCAGCCCCATGAGGATCCGCAGCAGGGTGGTCTTGCCCCAGCCGCTGGGGGCGCAGAGGATGGCGGGGGCATCCACCGTCAGATTCAGGTCCCGGAACAGGATCTGGTCTCCGAACCGCTTTTCCAGATGCTGGATCTTCAGCATGATGCCTCCTCCTTTCCCAACACAGCGCCGGTGAGCTGGTCCAGCAGGGCAAGGAACAGCTTTTCAAAGGCGGCGCTCAGCAGGATGATCACAAAGGTCCATGCAAACAGCTCTCCGGTGGCAAGGGTGATCTTGGCACGGTACAGGGCGTCTCCGATGCTGCCGTTGGGCAGACCGATGACCTCCGCCGCCACCCCGCTTTTCCAGCAAATGCCCAGCGCCGTGCTGCATCCCTGCCGGAAGGCAGGCAGAACCGCCGGCAGCCACACCGCCTTGAGGCGGCGGCGCAGGGGCAGCCGGAACACCGCCGCCATCTCCAGCAGTTTGGGGTCGGCGGAGCGGATGCCGGTGCGCACCGCCCCGTAGAGCACCGGCAGCACCATGAGAAAGCTGATGAGTACCGATAGGTTTGCCCCCCGCACCCACACCAGCGCAAGGATAATAAAGCTTGCCACCGGGGTCGCCTTTACCAGCTGCATCACTGGGGCGAGAAGCAGCTCCACCCCCTGCCACCGCTGTGCTCCCACCGCCAGCAGGACGCTGACCGCTACCCCCAGCCCAAAGCCCAGCAGGATGCGCCCGGAGCTGAAGCCCACCCGCTGCCAGAAGTCCGCCCGGGGCAAAAGCCCTGCAAGGGTCCGCAGCGCCTGCAGGGGGGACACCAGAAACACTTCCTGCCCCACTGCCATGGCAGCACACTGCCAGAGCACCAGCCAGAAGCCTATCGCCCCCGCCTGCCGGAAAAACTGCTTTGCAGATCTCATAAAACCATTCCTTTGCTATATATCACTGCCCCGGGGCGGTGCCTCGGCAGCAGGACGACTACCTTAATAATATACCATAAGCCTGCAAGGAACAAAATACTTTTATTCATCTTTGCACACCTTGACATGAATTGCGTAAAGGACTACACTGGAATCGTCCTGCATCCTGCCACTGAGGGCAGGAGCAGAAGAGAGGGGAAAATAATGCAGAAATTATCCGGCAAAAATCTTGCCCTTGTGGGTTTTACCCTGTTCTCCATGTTTTTTGGGGCGGGGAACCTGATCTTTCCGCCTTATCTGGGGGCGCAGGCGGGCAGCAGCTTTCTGCCTGCATTTCTGGGGCTTGCCATCAGCGCCGTGGGGCTGCCGGTGGCAGGGGTGGTGGCGGTGGCGCACGCAGGCGGGCTGGACCGTCTTGCCGGGCGGGTGCACCCGGTGTTTGCCCGGTGGTTCATGATCCTGATCTACCTGTCCATCGGACCCTGTCTGGCGATCCCCCGCACTGCCAGCACCTCCTTTGAGATGCTGGTGCCTTTGCTGGGCGGGGGCAGGGAACAGCAGCTTTTGTACTCGACCCTGTTCTTTGGGGCGGCGTTTCTGGTGGCGCTGCGCCCGGACCGGCTCACCGACTGGCTGGGACGGATCCTCTGTCCCTGCCTGCTGGGGCTGATCCTGGTGCTGTTTGCAGGCTGTCTGGCGGCGCCGCCCTCGGCAGCTGCCGGTGCCCCCGCTGCAGAGTACGCATCCCTGCCGGTAGTGCAGGGCATCCTCTATGGCTACCAGACCATGGACGCCCTTGCGGCGCTGAACTTTGGTGCTGTTATCGCCCTGAACATCCGGGGGCGGGGGGTCACCGGGGCAGCGGAGGTGGAAAAGGGCACCGTCCACGCCGGATGGATCGCCGGCGGGCTGCTGCTGGTGGTGTACGCCATGCTGGGCTGGGCGGGGGTCCTTACCGGTGCTGCCTACCCCGGCTGCGACACCGGGGCGCAGGTGCTCACCGCTCTGGCGGAGCATCTTTTTGGCAAAGGGGGACTGCTGCTGGTGGCAGGCATCTTTATCATTGCCTGCTTCAACACCTGCGTGGGACTCATCGCCTGCGTGGGGCAGTACTTCCATGGGCTGCTGCCGGGGCTGTCCTACCCGGTGCTTGCTGCTTTTTTTGCGGCGGCAAGTATGCTCATCTCCAATCTGGGGCTGGCAGGCATCATCCGGCTGTCCACCCCGGTGCTGGGCGCTCTGTACCCGGTGGCGATCCTGCTGATCCTGCTGTCCTTTGTGCCGGGGCTGGAAAAGCGCCGGGGGGTCTACCCCCTGTGCATCGGCTTTGCGGCGGTCCAGAGCGCTGCCGCCGCCCTGCCGCTGGGTCCGGTCACGGCAGCGGCAAACGCTCTGCCCCTTGCCGCCGCCGGCTTCGGCTGGGTGCTGCCGGCTCTCGCCGGGCTGGCACTGGCACTTGCCGCCGGGGGAGCGGACTCTCTCCGTCACGGCTGACGGTTTTGCCAAGGGCTCTCCCCTTGGGAGAGCTGTCGCCGCAGGTGACTGAGAGGGCGAGGATGCTGACGGTATCCAACGGTTACTTGCCCCTCATCCGGCACTTCGTGCCACCTACTCCCCCTTTTGTCGCTGTGCGACATCTGCTCCCCACTTTGTCACCTGCGGTGACATTTCTCCCCGGAGCGGGGAGAATCTATCCCCGGACGGGGGAAATCTGTCCCCAAGGGGGGAAGGCTTTACAGGAGACCGGCAGCTTTGCCGCACCGCAAAAAAGCTCTCCCCTCGGGAGAGCTGTCGAGCGAATGCGAGACTGAGAGGGTATCACACCAGCGATTGCCCACCAACGAAAAACTGCAAAAATACCCCTCCTGTCCCGGCTGCAAATGCCGGAGCGGGAGGGGTATTTTGCTTTTACTGCACAGCGGCAGGGTCCAGATAAGCGCTGCCCTGCAGCACCTCCAGATGGATGTGGCTTTCCTCGGCGCATTCGCAGCCGATGGTGTCTGCCACGCCCAGAGGCTGCCCGGGGGTCACTGCATCCCCGGGGGATACGGTGGGCTTTGCCACTCCGCAGAGCCGCCACAGCCGCCCGGCGCTGTCCTCGATGGACACCACGCCGCCCCAGCTATCCTCATTGCCGGCGGCAGTGACCCTGCCGGACACCGGGCAGGAGACGGTATCCCCCGCGGCACAGGCGTAGTCCACGCCGTTGTGGGTGCGCCAGTCCCCCAGAGTGGTGCTGTACACCAGCTCATCGCCGCTGTAGCCTTTCAGCACCCTGCCGGGGAAAGGCGGCGTCCAGACAGCGGTGGCTGACCCGGCGGCAGGCGCAGAGTCGGACGCCAAGGCGGAGGGCTCGGACACCGTACCAGAGCCAGACCCCCCACCAGAAGAGCTGCTCGGCGCAGCGGACCCGGGCAGCGGTACATCGGCGGTGCTGTTGGCGGCTTCCTGCGTAAGGTCCAGCCATAGTTCCTCTTCCTCTCTGTTATAAATTTCCGGCTGGGATGCGGTGGGGGGAGCGGTGCTCTCCGGCACAAGGTCCGTAATGCCTTTTTCCAGCTCTCCCCGGAGGGTGTTCACCGCCCATACCGCTGCCGCCCCGGCGGCAAGCAGACAGGCGATGAGGGCGAGGGCAAAACCTCTGCCCTGCAAAAATTTTCGGATCTGCTCCATTTGGTCTACTCCCATCTGTCCCAAGGTTTCGGGGCTTGTTCTGGGGATAGTGTGGGACAAAGCAGGGCGGATTATACAAAAAAGCCCCCGCAGCTGCCGGAGAAATTCCGGACCCGCTGCGGGGGACGCTTTACATTATATAAAAAAGATCAGTTGTTGCTGCGGCGGCTGTTGAGACCCAGCAGACGCACCACATACAGGAAGATGTTGATGAAGTCCAGATACAAAGTCAGCGCACCGTAGATGGAAGCCTTTTCTGCCAGCTCGCTGTCCCCTGCATAGTAGGAGTACAGCTGGCTCAGTTTCTGGGTATCGTAGGCGGTGAGAAGCATGAACACCACCAGACCGATGCCGGAGTACAGCACCGTGCCGCCAAAGCCGGAACCAAAGAACATACCCACCACGCCGGTGACCAGCAGAGAGATCAGGGCGATCATCAGTCTGGGACCCCAGCCCGACAGGTCTTTGTGGGTGGTGGTGCCGTACACTGCCATCAAGCCGAAGTACAGGGAGGTGGCAAGGAAGGCAAGCACCAGCGTGCTCACCGAGAAGGCGACAAAGTAGTAGCTCAGCACCATGCCGTTGAGCAGGGCGTAGCCCAGAAAGACCCCCCGGGCGGCACCCACCGACATGTTCTGCACCCGGGAGCTGAGGATCAGCACCAGACCCAGCTCTGCGATGGTAAACAGCAGGTACAGGGAGTTGACTACATAAAACAGGGGCGTGGCGGCGGTGACAAAGGCTGCGGCAAAGGTCACCAGCAGCCCGGCTGCCATCCAGCCATAGGTACGGGTCATATAATCTGCCGACGTCATCGAATCTTCGATGTAACCGCGGTTATAATTGTTGTAATCCATGTGGAAGTCCTCCAGTCTTTTTCCATCGGAGCAGGCACTGCCGGGCTTGCTCCGGTCTACAGAATATAGTATACTGCATAGAAATGAACGTTTCATGAAAAAGGCTGTGATATTGTATGTCCCTTGGACTTTATCTGCATATACCCTATTGTTTCTCCAAATGCCGCTACTGCGACTTCTACTCCCGCCCCGGGGAGAGGGGGGTGCCGGAGGCGTATGTGGAGGCGCTGCTGCGGGAGCTGCACCGGTTTGCCCCCGGCGGTTCCCTGCACCCGGACACGGTCTATTTTGGCGGGGGCACCCCCAGTCTGCTGACCCCCCGGCAGGTGTCCCGGCTCATAGAGGCGGCGGCACCGGTGCCCGGGGCGGAGATCACCCTGGAGGCAAACCCGGAGACTGTCACCGGGGAGAGCCTCCGGGGCTTCCGTGCCGCCGGGGTGAATCGGATCTCCTTTGGGGTCCAGTCTGCCCGGGACAGCCAGCTGCGGACGTTGGGGCGTCCCCACACCGCCCGGCAGGCACATGCCGCCTTTGCCGCCGCCCGGCAGGCAGGCTTTGAGAACATCAGCGGGGACATCATGCTGGCGCTGCCCCATTATACCCAGGCGGAGTTTGACGAGACCCTGGAGCTTATAGAGACCGGCGGTGCCACCCACATCTCCGCCTACCTTTTAAAAATAGAGCCGGACTCCGCCTTTGGCAAAAAGCCTCCGGAGGGGCTGCCCACCGCCGACGAGGCGGCGGACTTTTACCTGTACGCCGTGGAGCAGCTGGAACATCACGGCTACCGCCAGTACGAGATCTCCAACTTTGCAAAACCGGGCTATGAGGGCAGGCACAACCTGATCTACTGGGACTGCGGGGACTATCTGGGTCTGGGTGCGGCGGCACACTCCTGCATGGGAGGCAAGCGGTTCTACTACCCGGCGGACACGGCGGCGTTCCTGCAGGACACCGCCGCCCCGGTAATGGATGGGGACTGCGGGGCAGAGGATTATCTGATCCTGCAGCTGCGGCTGCGGCGGGGACTGTCTCTGCCGGAGTACCGGCGGCTGTACGGCAAGGAGTTTTCCACCGCCCAGCTCGCCTTTGTGCAAAACTGCGTCAAGACCGGCTATGCAGAGTTTGACGGCAAGACCCTTGCGCTTACCCCCGCAGGTCTGCTGGTGCAGAACAGCATTCTGGCACAGCTGCTGTAAGGGCAGCACTCTCGCCCTCTCAGTCACCTGCGGTGACAGCTCTCCCAAAGGGAGAGCCCTTGGCAAAAGCAAGAACTTTGCCGTACTGCCAAAGCCTCTCCCTTTGACCGACTTCCCCCGGTCGGGGATAGATGGCGAAGCCAAAAAGGGGAACAAGGTGGCTGCGACCGGAGGGAGCAGCCGGAGAGGACGAGGATGCCAGCCGCTACTCCCCCTTTTTGCCAGTTTGTCCCATCTTCCCCTTCATGCGTTGCTTTTGCGGGGGGATTCTGGTATGATATACTCGAATCAACAGGCATTTTGGGAGGAAAAGCGATGGCAAGGGTTTTGATCGTAGGGGCAGGCGCAGCGGGGCTTATGGCGGCGGGAGCCGCCGCAGAGCGGGGACATCAGGTGACGGTGCTGGAACACATGGACAAACCGGCACAGAAGATCCTTGTCACCGGCAAGGGACGCTGCAACGTCACCAACGACTGCCCGGCGGAGGAGTTTCTCCGCCATGTGCGCACCAATCCCCGGTTTTTGTACTCCTCGCTGGGGGCGTTCCCGCCGGCAAAGACCATGGAGCTGTTCCGCTCCCTTGGGGTGGAGCTGAAGGTGGAGCGGGGCCGCCGGGTGTTCCCGGTGTCGGATAAGGCGGAGGAGATCCGACAGGCGCTGCTGCGGTACGCCGGACAGGCGGAGCTGGTCCACGACGGGGCAAAAAAGCTGCTGCTGGAGCCACTGCCTGCCCAGCCGGAGCCGGACTCTGCCCCGGAAAACCCCCGGCATCCCAAAAAGAAAAAGGCGGGACCCGCCTTCCGCTGCGTAGGCGTCCGGGGCACCTCCGGCAGGGAGTACCGGGCAGACGCCGTGCTGATCGCCACCGGCGGAGTCAGCTACCCCACCACCGGTTCCACCGGCGACGGCTACCGGCTGGCGCAGCAGGCAGGGCACAGCCTTGTGGAGCCGGTGCCCAGTCTGGTAAGTCTGGTGAGCCATGACCCGGACTGCAAAAAGATGATGGGTCTGGCGCTGAAGAACGTGGAACTGACCCTCTTTGAGGACGGCAAGGGCATCTTTACCGAGCAGGGGGAGATGCTGTTTACCCACTTTGGCATCAGCGGTCCACTGACCCTCAGCGCCTCCAGCCATCTGGGAGACATGAAAAAACACCGGTATTACGCCCAGATCGACCTGAAGCCTGCCCTCAGCGAGGAGCAGCTCTACGACCGCATCACCCGGGATTTTGCCCTGCTGGCAAACCATGCAGCCCAGGGAGCACTGGTAAAGCTGCTGCCTGCCAGCATGCAGCCGGTGATGGTGGCACGGTGGGGCATCGACCCCGCCACCAAGGCAAACCAGATCACCCGGGAGCAGAAGCGGCAGCTGGTGCAGCTCATGAAGCACTGGCAGGTGTCCATCGATGCCCGGGGTGATCTGGCGCACGCCGTGATCACCAGCGGCGGCGTGTCGGTGCGGGAGGTGGACCCCAAGACCATGGAGAGCAAAAAGGCACTGGGGCTGTACTTTGCAGGGGAGGTGCTGGACGTGGATGCCTACACCGGCGGCTACAACCTGCAGATCGCCTTCTGCACCGCCCAGAGCTTTGCCAATAACCTGTAAACGATCGAAAATGCCCACAGAGGCTGCTTGCTCGCACCCTCATCCGTCTGCTCACTGCGTTCGCAGCCACCTTCCCCCGTCTGGGGGAAGGCTTCTGTGCAAACCGGTAGCAGCAACATACGAGGACGGCAGTACCCTCTGCCGGTACGCCCTCAGTCACCGGCGGTGACGGCTCTCTGCGAGGGCTTCTTTTGGGGACAGACGGGAATGAAAGCTGAAAAGCAGTGAGAATAAGGAGAATAAATTATGGTATCAGTTGCAATCGACGGTCCTGCAGGAGCAGGAAAATCTACGCTGGCACGCCGTCTGGCGGCAGAGCTGGGCTACATCTATGTGGACACCGGGGCAATGTACCGCACCATCGGTCTGTACGCCCTCCGTTCCGGCAAGGACCCCAGGGACAACGCTGCAGTGGACGCTTTGCTGCCGGGGATCCGGCTGCGTCTTGCCTCCATTGAGGGGGAGCAGCACATCTATCTGATGGAAGAGGACGTCAGCAGCGCCATCCGCACCGAGGAGGCGGGCATGGCGGCATCTGCCGTGGGGGCAAACCCTGCCGTCCGGGCATACCTGCTGGACCTGCAGCGGGACATGGCAAAAAAACAGAATGTGCTTATGGACGGACGGGACATCGGCACCGTGGTGCTGCCGGATGCCACCGTAAAGATCTTCCTTACCGCCAGCCCGGAGGCTCGTGCCGCCCGCCGCTGGAAGGAATACCAGCAGAAGGGCATGGACACCCCCTACGAGGAGGTGCTGGCAGATGTGAAGCAGCGGGACTATCAGGACACCCACCGTGCCGCCGCCCCCCTCAAGCAGGCGGAGGACGCCGTGCTGCTGGATACCTCGGAGCTGGATTTTGAGCAGAGCCTTGCCGCCATGAAGCAGATCATTGCGGACAAGATCGGCGGATAAAACAAACAGGACAGGAAGATAATATGGTGTTGTATTATATTCTGGTGCCCCTTGCGTGGCTTGTGTGGCATCTGGGTTTCCGCATCCGGGTGGAAGGGCGTGAAAACCTGAAAAAAGTGCAGACGGGGGGCTACATCCTTGCTCCCACCCACGTTTCTGCCATCGACCCGGTGTTCGTGGTGATCACCCGGTGGGGCAGGCGGATGGTGGTGTTTGCCAAGAAGGAACTCTTTGAGATCAATCCGGTGCTGAGCTGGTTTTTCCGGAGCTGCGGGGCAGTCTGCGTCCGGGGCACCCGGGACGAGGTGGCGGTGATCCAGGATACCGTGGAGGCGTGCAAACAGGGCAGGACCCTGCTGATCTTCCCGGAGGGTACCCGGGAAAAGGAGGGCAAGCTTCTGCCCCCCAAGAGCGGGCTTTTTGTCATCGCCGCACAGGCGGGAGTGGACGTGGTGCCCTGCCGCATCCACTACGACACCCCGGACGGCAGGATGCATTTGTTCTGCCGGGTACGGGTAATCTACGGCGAGCCCATGCCGGCGGAGCAGTTTGCCATGGAGAATCGCCGGGATACCAAAAAGCTCCGTGCCAACAAGCAGGCTTTGCTGGAGGCATGGGAGCGGATGGTGTAAAGGAGAACGAGATGGAGATCAGAGTAGCAAAGACTGCCGGGTTCTGCTTTGGGGTGAACCGGGCGGTGGAGCTGACCTACGGGCTGCTGGAGCAGGGACACCGGGTGGCAACACTGGGACCCCTGATCCACAACCCGCAGGCAGTGGAGGATATGAAGCGCAGGGGCGCACTGGTGGTGGACAGCCCGGAGCAGGTGCCTGCCGGCTATGAGGTGGTGATCCGCAGCCACGGGGTGCCCCGGACGGTGTACGACGCTTTGCAGGCGCAGCAGGTGACCTACCATGACGCCACCTGCCCCTTTGTGCAGAAGATCCAGCACATCGCCGAAAAGGCAGAAAAAGAGGGCGCCGTGCTTCTGGTGGCAGGGGATAAGAACCATCCGGAGGTGCAGGGCATCGTGGGACACACCGCCGGAGAGGTGTTTGTTTTTGCAAATCTGGAGGAACTCAAGGCGTGGAAGGGTCCTTCGGACCCCCAAAAACCCCTTTTTGCGGTTGCACAGACCACATTTCAGGTAACAAAATGGCAAGAAAGTTCGGAGTTTCTAAAAAAAGCCTATACAAACGCCCGAATTTTTGATACAATATGTAATGCGACGTGGGCGAGGCAACAGGAAGCGGAAGACCTCAGCCAGCAATGCGACATCATTGTTGTCATTGGCGGTCATCATTCTTCCAATACCCAAAAGCTGGTACAGGTCGCCGCAAAACACACGCGTGCCGTAACGGTCGAGACAGCGAGCGAACTTCGGCCGGAATGGTTTGCAGATGTTAAAGTGGCGGGCGTGACAGCCGGGGCTTCAACGCCATCGTCTATTATTGAGGAGGTACTTAACAGTATGAGCGCAGAAATCAATGACAACATGAGCTTTGAGGAGATGCTGAACGCATCTGAAGAAAAACGGGTTCATGCAGGCAGTATTGTGAAAGGAATCGTGACCAGCATCTCTGCCAACGAGATCCAGGTGGATATCGGAGCGAAGCAGACCGGCTTTGTCAAGCTGAGCGAGCTGACCGATGATTCCTCCGCCAAGGTCGAAGACCTGGTGAAGGTTGGCGATGAGCTGGACCTCATCGTCGAGAAGGTTATGGATCAGGACGGCGTCATCCAGCTCTCCCGCAAGAAGCTCGCATCTCGCAAGGGCATGGAAGAGATCGCCAAGGCAGCAGAATCCGGTGAAGTCGTCGAGGGCGATGTCACCGAGTTCAATAAGGGCGGCGTTGTTGTCAACGTCAAGGGCGTCAAGGTGTTCGTTCCCCGTTCTCAGGCTACTATGCGCCGGGATGAGGACTACACCGCTCTGGTTGGACAGCATGTTCAGCTGGTTGTCACCGAGTGCTCCGGTCGTAAGATCGTGGGCAGCATCAACAAGGTGACTGCAGAGCAGAACAAGGCAAAGCGTGAGGAGTTCTGGGCAAACGTTGAGGTGGGCAAGACCTACACCGGCGTTGTCAAGAGCCTGACCTCTTACGGTGCCTTCGTGGACATCGGCGGTGTGGACGGTCTGTGCCACATCAGCGAGCTGAGCTGGAACCGCATCAAGCATCCCTCCGAGGTGGTCTCCGTTGGTGACACCATCGAAGTGTATGTCAAGGACATCGACACCGAGAACCACAAGGTTTCTCTGGGCTATAAGAAGGCTGAGGACAACCCCTGGGAGCAGCTGAAGAACAACTACCCCATCGGCAGCACCTTCCACGCTCCCGTTGTCTCTCTGACCAAGTTCGGTGCTTTCGTCCGCATCCTGCCGGGTGTTGACGGTCTGGTCCACATCAGCGAGATCAGCAATGATCGCGTTGAGAAGGTCTCCGACGCACTGAAGGTCGGCGATATGGTCGACGTGAAGCTGCTGGATGTTGACTTCGACAAGAAGCGCATCAGCCTGTCCATGAAGGCTCTGCTGAACGACGCTGAGTAATCAGCGCCCCAAAGCATAAGTCTGCGGACCACAATGCGAACAAACAGCCCCGTTGCCGGGAAAACGGCGGCGGGGCTGTTTTTGCTAAGAGGGGACCCTTGCCGCTGGGGTGCGCTCCGCAGGGGTACACTGGGCGGAAGGGTTTGGTTTGCTATGATAAAATTCTTCAAAAAACACTGGGAAGTACTGAGCTACCTGATCTTTGGGGTGCTGACCACCCTGCTGAACATCCTGCTCTACGCTGTGTTCACCCGGCTGCTGGGCTACACCGCCGCCAACAGCTGGGGCAATGTGCTGGATAATGCCCTGTGCATCCTGTTTGCCTACGCCACCAACCGTGCCTTTGTGTTCCGCAGCCGGACCACCGGCAGGGCAATGGCAAAGGAGTTTGGCGCTTTTGTTACCTGCCGTCTGGGTACACTGGTGCTGGACGCCGTGATCATGATGGTGGGGGGCAACCTTTTTGCCGCACAGGGGGCGGCGTTGGTGGACACCGCCATGCAGGGTCTGCTGGGCGCCGTGGCGGGCTGGCTGGGTCCGGACACCACCCTCTACATGGCAAACAGCTTTGCCGGGAGCCATGCCGCCGTGGCAGATGGCTCCGCCGCCATTGCCGTTATCGGCGGGGCGGACGGTCCCACAGCCATCTTCGTCACCAGCGCCTACGATGCTCAGGCAATGTGGGGTATGTGCGTCAAGGTGTTCTCCAACGTGGTGGTGGTGGTGCTGAACTATGTGTTCAGCAAGCTGATCATCTTTAAGAAAAAGTAAAGGAAACGATACCCCTCGTCCGTCTCGTCACTTTGTTCCTCGACACCTTCCCCCGAGGGGGAAGGCTTAAGAAGTGCAGGCTTCGCCTGGATCTAAAATGAAAAACGCCAAAAATCAGGAGCTTACTGCAATTTCGCAGATGCTGCGCAGGAACATGACAAAGGAAGAACGGCACCTGTGGTATGATTTTCTGAAAAGTCAGCCTGTCGTTTTCAAGCGTCAGAAGGTGATCGGAAGATATATCGTAGACTTCTTCTGCGCTGATGCAAAGCTTGTGATCGAACTGGATGGGTCGCAGCATTACAGTGCAGACGGGAGACAGGCAGATGCGTTGAGGGATGATTATCTGAAAAGCAGAGGCTTAACGGTTGTGCGCTATTCCAATCTGGAGGTCACGCAGAATTTTGAGGGCGTCTGTACAGATATTCTGAGACGCATCGGACGGTAGGACGCAAGCCTTCCCCCAGTCGGGGGAAGGTGGCACGGAGTGCCAGATGAGGGTGCTCCGGAATAAGAAACGTTTTTAGGAGGTACGGTATTATGAAACATGGTCTGAAGGGTTTTGCTTTTCTGGTGTCCGGTCTGGTGCTGGGCATTATCGGTGCAACGACGTCTGTTACTGCCATCGCACTGAGTGCAGTGGGTATGGCGAAGGTCCGCCGTGCCAACCGTAAGTAAGGAGGAAACAAGATGAAGCGTGAAGAGATCCTGTCCCATGTGGATCATACCCTGCTGAAGCCGGAGGCTACCTGGCCCCAGATCCAGACTCTGTGCGATGAGGCAATCGAAAATCACACTGCATCCGTCTGCATCAACACCTGCTATGTGAAGCAGGCGGTGGAGTACATGGCGGGGCGCATCCCGGTGTGCTGCGTGGTGGGCTTCCCTCTGGGTGCCATGGACACCGAGTCCAAGGCATTTGAGGCAAAGACTGCGATCCGCAACGGCGCTGCCGAGGTGGACATGGTCATCAACATTGGTCGGCTGAAGAACAAAGAGTACGACGCCGTCCGTGAGGACATCCGTGCCGTCAAGGAGGCAGTGGGAGATAAGATCCTGAAGGTCATCATCGAGACCTGCCTGCTTACCGAGGAAGAAAAGGAAAAGATGTGCGACATCGTCTGCGAGGCAGGCGCCGACTACATCAAGACCAGCACCGGCTTCTCCACCGCAGGCGCCAACTTCCACGACGTGGAGCTGATGGTCAAGGGGGTCCGGGGTCGCTGCAAGGTAAAGGCTGCCGGCGGCATCTCTACCGTAGAGGATATGGAGACCTTCCTTGCTCTGGGTGCCGACCGTCTGGGCACCTCCCGTGCCGTGAAGATCCTCAACGGCGAACAGGCAAAGGGCTATTGATCTTTTGAACACCAAAGGGCTGCCGTGCCGCAGGGGACAGCAGCCCTTTCTGTTTTGAGGGAGCAGTGACCTGGCGGTTTTGTCAAAAGCCTTCCCCCCAAGGGGACAGATTTCCCCCGGTCGGGGATAGATTCTCCCCGCTCCGGGGAGAAATGTCACCGCAGGTGACAAAGTGGGGAGCAGATGTCGCACAGCGACAAAAGGGGGAGTAGGTGGCACGAAGTGCCGGATGAGGGGTAAGGATCCGTTAGATACCGTCAGCATCCTCGCCCTCTCAGTCACCTGTGATGACAGCTCTCCCAAGGGGAGAACCCTTGGCAAGGCAGGCGGATGAACGCACTCCGGCAGCGGGTCCTACAGAAAAGCCGGATTTTCTGCATCAATTTCGTAAGAATGTATAAAATAAGTGCGACTTATCTTGACAATCTGACGAAGCAATGATAGAATATGAACATAACAACTGAATACCACTTATCAAGAGCGGCTGAGGGGACAGGCCCTGTGAAGCCCGACAACCTGTGCGGAAGCATAAGGTGCCAAATCCTGCGGGAAACCGGAAGATAAGAGTGCAACGCTCAGAGCTTTCGGCTCTGGGCGCTTTTATTTTTCTCGCAAAATGCTTGATGGAATGAGTAGGAAGCTGAAGGATACACATTCTTTGTAAAAATTTAGGAGGCAAACCCCATGGCTAGACATCTGTTTACTTCTGAGTCCGTTACCGAAGGACATCCCGACAAGATCTGCGACCAGATCTCCGATGCGATCCTGGACGAGATCCTGACCCACGACCCCGATGCCCGTGTGGCATGCGAGACCTGCGCATCCACCGGTCTGGTCCACATCATGGGTGAGATCACCACCAACTGCTACGTGGACTTCCAGAAGATCGTCCGGGAAGTGGTGGCTGACATCGGCTACACCCGTGCAAAGTACGGCTTTGACGCCGACACCTGCGCCGTCATCTCCAACATCGACGGTCAGAGCCCCGACATCGCCCTTGGCACCAACGACCAGGTGGGCGGCGCCGGCGACCAGGGCATGATGTTCGGTTATGCCTGCGATGAGACCCCGGAGCTGATGCCCATGCCCATCAGTCTGGCACACAAGCTTGCCATGCGCCTCACCGAGGTCCGCAAGAGCGGCGAGATGGACTACCTGCGTCCCGACGGCAAGAGCCAGGTCACTGTGGAGTACGACGAGAACAACAAGCCCCTGCGGGTGGACGCCGTGGTCATCTCCAGCCAGCACAGCGATGCTGTCAGCATGGACACCCTCCGTGCCGATGTGATGGAAAAGGTCATCAAGGCGACCATCCCCGCTCAGCTGCTGGACGAGAACACCAAGTACTATATCAACCCCACCGGTCGTTTCGTGGTGGGTGGTCCTCAGGGCGACACCGGTCTCACCGGTCGTAAGATCATTGTGGACACCTACGGCGGCTATGCCCGTCACGGCGGCGGCGCCTTCTCCGGCAAGGACCCCAGCAAGGTGGACCGCAGCGCTGCCTACGCTACCCGCTGGGTGGCAAAGAACATCGTTGCTGCCGGTCTCGCCAAGCAGTGCGAGGTGCAGGTGGCATACGCCATCGGCGTGGCAAAGCCTGTGTCCATCATGGTGGATACCTTTGGCACCGGCGTCGTGGCAGACGAGAAGATCGAGCAGGCTGTGGAGAAGGTCTTTGACCTGACCCCCGCCGCCATCATCCGGGATCTGGATCTGCGCAAGCCCATCTACCGCAAGCTTGCCGCCTACGGTCACATGGGTCGTGAGGATCTGGGTGTGAAGTGGGAAAACACCGACCGGGTGGAAGAGCTGAAGGCTGCTGTGGCAGCGCTGTAAACAGCGCTTTTCCCAGATAGAAGGTAAGTGAAGAAGAGGACCGCTGCACATGGTGCGGCGGTCTTTTTCTGTGGGGGAACACTTGTGAAATTGCACAGGAAAAACGGCGCAAAAGTAGTACTTTTACCGAAAAAACCGGCAATATTTCAGAAACGTGAAAGAATTGGTCGCCTTTTTGTAAAAAACACACAGACTCTTTTTTAAAAAAGTAAAACAGATGTGCAAGCCGCAGAAAATCGTAACATGAAACAAATTGATATGGCACAAACGACAAAATGTGATAAAATAAGAGTAGATATGCACTTTTGTGTGTGGATCCTTTTTGATCGACAAAGCAGCAATAAGGAGTTGTGACTATGTCCATTGAAATTTCCCCTAAGTCCTTTTTCCAGCAGCCCGCTGTGGCGGACATGCGGCTGATCGCCTGCCCCGGCGCTGAGGAGCTGACCGGTCTCATCGACCGGCATCTGGTCCGCTGGGCCGCCGATGCCGGCATCCAGAAGGATACCTTTATCATTCCCTGCGACTGCCCCCGTTTCCAGAGCGGTGACGCCAAGGGTCTGGTGAAAGAGTCTGTCCGCGGCGATGATATCTTTATCGTGGTGGACCCGGGCAACTACAGCGTGACCTACAAGCTGTTCAACTACGAGAACCACCTGTCTCCCGACGACCACTTTGCCAACCTGAAGCGTCTTATTCAGGCAGTGGCAGGCAAGGCACACCGGGTGTCCGTGATCATGCCCAGCCTCTACGGCGGTCGTCAGCATCGCCGTGTGGTCCGGGAGAGCCTGGACTGCGCTGTGGCACTGCAGGAGCTCCAGAGCATGGGCGTGCGGAACATCATCACCTTTGACGCCCACGATCCCCGGGTCCAGAACGCTGTGCCCCTCATGAGCTTTGACAACGCCATGCCCACCTATCAGGTCCTGAAGAGCCTGCTGAAGAAGGATCCCCACATCTCCTTTGATAAGAGCCAGTTCACCGTGGTCAGCCCCGACGAAGGCGCCATGAACCGCAACATGTACTTCTCCAGCGTGCTGGGCTGCAACCTGGGCATGTTCTACAAGCGCCGTGACTACACCCGTGTGGTCAACGGTCGCAACCCCATCGTGGCACACGAGTACCTGGGCGAGAGCGTGGAAGGCAAGACCGTCTTTATTGCGGACGACATCATTGCCTCCGGCGAGAGCATGCTGGAAGTCGCCAGCAACCTGAAGGAGCGGGGCGCTGCACGGATCATCGCCAACGCCACCTTCCCCCTGTTCACCAGCGGTCTGGAAAAGTTTGACAAGGCAGTTGCCGAGGGCACCCTGACCTACGTGGTGGGCACCAACCTGACCTACCGTATGCCGGAGCTGCTGACCCGTGACTGGTATGTGGACGTGGACGTCTCCAAGTACGCTGCATACTTCGTGGTGGCTATGAACCACGATATGTCTGTTTCCAGCATCATCGATCCTCTGAAGAAGATCGAGGCTCTGCTGGCAAACCGCAAGTAAAAAACCTGCCGGCGCTTATAAGCCTGTACAAGGACCCCTGCACAGTTTTGTGCGGGGGTCCTTTTTGGTTCCGGGTATCTTCCACAAAAATTGGTGTACTAATATATCAATTCTCACAAAAAACACCAGAATCTATTTACAAACGATGAAAAAATGGTATCCTTTTTACAGAATGGGGGCAGGAGGCACCTGCCCTGAGGAAGAGTCTGGCAAAACCAAGCGGGTCCGGGGGTCCTCCCGGACACACAGGACCGGTGCAAACGCACCCCGAAAAGGAGAAGATGATATGAAACGCCGTGACTTTATGAAGCTTTCCGCTGCTGCTGCTCTGGGCACCACCATGGCTGCCGTGGCACCCTCGGCTCTGGCGACCGATCTGGACCAGACCAACGGGGACCTGCACACCACCGTGGACCGCAAAAAGGCGGCTATGGGTCTGGGAGACGGCAAGACCTTTGCCTACGATCCGGAAAACCCCTACCTGAACGTGAACGTGGGTCTGTTCCATGACGTGCAGGTGACCGTGGGCGGCGAGACCGTGGGCACCGCCACCTACTACCTGCCCGACGGCATGGACCCCTGGGCACCGGCAGTCATCGTGCTGACCCCGGACAACACCACTGCACAGGCGTTCTCCGGCACCATCACCGGACGTCAGTGGCGCACCGTGGCAGGCAAAAACAAGATCGGCGTTGCCTTTTTTGGACCCAAGGACGGCGGCAGCTGGAATCTGGGTCTGGACAGCGGCGCACGGGACGATGCAGCTGCGCTGGACGCTTTGTATCAGCTGATGCGCAAAAAGAGCACCAAGCTCTCCGGCGCTTTCTCCATGGACAAGTCCCACACCGCTCTGGTGGGCTACAAGGAAGGCGGCGCAGCGGCACTGCTGTTTGGCGGACGCTGGGCAAGTGACTTCAGCTCCATCTGCGCCGTGGATGCAGCGGAAGTGCCCGCCGCTTCTCTGGCAGCCGTAGGCGGCAAGTATGTGCTGCCCTTCCCCGGCGACAGCACCCGTGCCGTGGAGGAAGAGGCGATCGCCGCCGGTACCGTGGACACCCCTGTGTGGTTCATCCGCTCCGGTGCCGACACCACCAACAAGGCAGCTCTGGATTTCTACCTGAAGGCAAACCGTGCCGATGCCAAGGGCAACGGCGTGTACGTCACCACCCGGGAAGGCTCCGCCGCTGAGGTGTGGGTCACCGAAAAGGCACAGTGCCCCGCTTCCATCTGGAAAAAGTTCTCCGGTCAGTTCAAGCGCTTTATGGCAATGCAGCTGCCCGGTCGTGTGGCAAAGGCAGAGGACTTTACCCGCAAGGGCTTTGACATCCACGAGGAGTGGGTCAACGGCGAGCTGCGCCGCTGGATGGTCTATGTGCCCTCCACCTACACCGGCAGCGAGAAGGTGCCTATGGTGCTGGTGATGCACGGCTACACCGCTTCCATGTACGCCATCGCCGAGGAGTCCCGCTGGTACGATGTGGCAGAGAAGAACGGCTTCATCGTGGTGTTTGCACAGGGTCTGGTGCGTCCGGCGGACCTGATGGGCAACATCCCCACCGCCATGTGGCTGGCAGGTGCCTTTGCAGCCCTGGCAGGCAAGGACACCGACCCGGCTGTGGACCTGGAATTCATCAACACTCTGCTGGACCGGATGGAAAAGGACTTCAACATCGACAAGACCCGCATCTACGCCACCGGTCACTCCAACGGCAGCCTCATGACCTGGGCGACCGGCTGCCGCTACACCAGCCGCTTTGCTGCCATTGCACCCATCGGTTACATGGCGACCCCCATGCAGGACCTTGACCCGGCTCTGCTGCTGCCCACCTGGGCATTCCTGGGCGAGTACGACTCCGCCGGCGTGGCAGAACTGGTGGAGGATAACGGCACCGTAAAGGCGCTGCAGGGCTGGAACGCCCACAACGGCACCAACGAAAAGACCGTGGCGGAGACCACCTCCTACAACGGCGCTTTTGTCACCAAGAGCTTTGTGGGTGAGGGCAATGTGCCGCTGGTGAAGTACACCGTGGTAAAGGACACTCCCCACGTCTACCTGCAGGAGGAGAGCGTGGCAGTGTGGGAGGAGTTCTTCTCCCGGTACAGCCGCGGCGCAGACGGCACCCTGTACTACGACGGTGCGCCGGTGACTGCAGGACAGCATCAGCCGTCTGCAGACTGGTACGCTGCAAAATAAGCTTCTGAGACCCTGACCGGGGCTGCTGCGGAAATGCAGCAGCCCCTTTTTGCGTGGGAGCAGACCCTCTCAGTCTCGCTGGTGTGATACCCCTCAGTCTCGCATTCGCTCGACAGCTCCCCTTTCAGGGGAGCCTTGGCAAAAACGCCAATTTTGCCGCACAAAAAAAGCTCCCCCTGAAAGGGGGAGGTGGCACGGCGTCAGCCGTGACGGAGAGGGTATGTTTCCCTGAAAGGAAGCAGACGGAGAGGGTTCATCTCCGTGCAGGAAGCGCTGCGGGATAAAGCAGGGGTTACAGTTTATTGCTGCGGAGGTAGCGCACCAGCATGGGCACCTCATAGAGAATCATCAGCAGCCAGCCCATGGCGTAGCCGTAGGGCAGCGCTTCGATCTCCATCCGGAACACCAGCACAAAGAGGGAGGCGGCGGCGATCCGCCCCGCCATGTTCAGTATGCTGCTGACAAGGGTGATCTTCAGATCTCCGATGCCCCGGAAAAAGCCCTGAATGCCGTTGGTCATGGCAGGCAGCAGGTAGAACAGGGACACCGTCTGCAAAAAGCGCTCGCCCAGCTCAACGACCTCCGGGTCGGTCACAAAGAGCTTCATGATAGGGGTAGCAAAGAAGTAGCAGACCAGAGCAATGAAGATCCCGTAGTACAGCTCGATGCGCATTCCGGCACGGAAACCCTGCGCCATCCGGTCCTTTTTGCCGGCACCCCGGTTCTGCGCCATCAGGGTGGTCATGGCGTGCCCGATGTTCTGCTGAGGGGTGTAGGCAAAGTCGTCCACTCGGGAGGCGGCGGTAAATGCCGCCATGGCGCTGACGCCCATGGTGTTGACGATGCCCTGCACTACGATGCGTCCCGCCTGCACTGTCGCCTGCTGCATGGCACTTGCCCAGCCGTAGCTCACGGTCTTTTTCAGCAGGGAGGGGTCAAATACCAGCCAGCGGCGTCCCAGCTGCAGCACCGGCACCTTCCAGCGGATATACACCACGCACAGCAGGCAGCACACCGCCTCGCTGAGGACGGTGGAAAGGGCGCAGCCTTCGCTGCCCCAGCCCAGCGCCTCCACAAAGAACAGGTCGCCGCAGATGTTCAGCACCGAGCTGACCATCAGGAAATACAGGGCGCTTTTGCTGTCTCCCAGCGCCCGCATGGTGGCAGCAAGGAAGTTATAAAAAAAGGTAAAGATCAGCCCCGCAAACACGATGCGCAGGTAGTTTACCGCAATGGGCAGCACATCGGCAGGCACCTGCAGCAGCCGCAGCAGAGGGTTTGCCAGCAGGACGCAGACGGCGGAAAAGGCAAGGGAGAACACAGTGCCTGCAATGGCGGTGGTGGACACCTGCCGCTCCAGCAGGCTGGTATCTCCGGCACCAAAGGCGGTGCTCACAAGGATGCCGGCACCCAGACACATGCCGTTGACAAAGAGGATGGCAAGGGTCATAAGGGGGTTGGCGGTGCCTACGGCGGCAAGCGCCTCCTCCCCCACAAACTTGCCCACGATGATGCTGTCGGCGGCGTTGTAGGTGAGCTGGAACAGGTTGCCCAGCACCAGCGGGATGGTAAAACGGATCAGCAGCGGGGTGATCGCCCCGCGGGTCATGTCCTGTGTCATAGTGGTCGAAAGTTCCTTTCCTCTATACTCTCTATACTTTTTATACTTTCCGTACTTTCCGTGCCTTTTACAGCAGGCTGGTGCGCCCGCTGAACACTGCCAGCGCCGAGCGGCTGATGCCGTTGCTCACCAGCCGGGCGGCGGCGTGGAGGGCGGCACCGGCGCTGGTGCTGGCGGGGATGGCGTCGGTGCGCAGCACCTGCTGTGCCGCCCGCTGGGCGTCCCGGCTGGTGACGGCGGCAACGTTGTCCACCACATAGCTGTTAAAGTTTTTGGGCACGATGCCGTAGCCGATGTCCGGGATATTGTGCGCCCCGGTGACCCCGCCGGTGAGTGCCTGACACTCAAAGGGCTCTACCGCCACGATCCGCACATCGTTGGTCCACGCCTTGATGGTCTCGCCCACCCCGGTGACGGTGCCGGCGCTGCCCACCCCGATGGTGATAGCGTCCACCAGGCTCGCCTTCTCCCGGGCGATGGCACGGAGGATGCCGGGACCCGTGACCCGGCGGTGGTACTCCGGGTTGTGGTCATTGGCAAGCCAGTCCATATAGTACCATCCGTTTTTGGCGGCGGTCTGCTGCGCCATGGTGCGTGCCCCCGCCAGCCCGCTGCGGGCGGGGCTGTGGAGGATCTGTGCACCCAGCCGCAGCAGGGTCTCCTGCCGCAGGGCGGGGGCGTCCTCCGGCATCACCAGCACCACCGGGTACCCGGCGGTAAGCCCCGCAAGGGTCAGCGCCGTGGCAAAGGCACCGGAGCCTGCCTCAATGATGGGCTGCCCCGGGGAGAGCTTTTTCTCCTCGATGGCAAGGGCGAGCATCCCCTCTGCCAGACCGTCCCGGGCGGTGCCGGTGGGACCGTTGAAGTCCAGATAGGCGTACAGGTGCCCCTTGAGCCCTTTTGCCGCAGCGTAGCCCCGCAGCTCCACCACAGGACAGGGGGCAAGGGTCTGGTAGAAGTTTTGGCAGATCGGCAAAGGACCGCCTCCTTTCGGGTCGATTGGGATACAACATAAAGATATCCTAACGCAAACCCGGTGCTCCGTCAAGCGTTCTTTTGGGAAAAACAGCGGATTTTTGCCGTATTTTTCAGAAAAAACGCCGGAACGCCCTTGACAAGGGGGATGGGTTCTGGTATACTCCATCCGTAAAGCAAAAAAACTTTACATCACAAGCACAAAGCACTGGCAGAACACCGGGGGTCAATGGCAATGGCAAAAGATCTGGAAATGGGGTATCTGCTGGATTTCTATGGCGAGGTGCTCACCCAGAAACAGCGTGAGATGCTGAGCCAGTATTACAACGATGATCTCTCTCTCAGTGAGATCGGGGAGAATTTCGGCATCACAAGGCAGGGAGCACGGGACGCCATCAAGCATGGAGAGACCGCCCTGAAGGAGCTGGAACAAAAGGTGGGCTTTGCCGCCCGGTACCGCCGGGTGCAGCAGAAGCTGGAAGAGCTGGAGCAGATGGTGGTGGATGCACGGTTTGAGTGCACCGGACCTCATCCCAGACTGACCACCACCCAGTACGCCGATACCCTGAACCGTATGCTGGAACTGATCCGTTCCATGGACGAAGAGAATGAGAGCTGAAAGGAGCACCGAACATGGCTTTTGAATCCCTTACCGACCGCCTTGCCGGTGTATTCAAAAAACTGCGCAACCACGGCAAGCTTACCGAGGCGGACATCAAGACCGCCATGCGGGAGGTGCGGATGGCGCTGCTGGAAGCAGACGTCAACTACAAGGTGGCAAAGGACTTCTGCGCCAAGGTGTCGGAACGCGCCATGGGGCAGGAGGTCATGGAAAGTCTGACCCCCGCTCAGCAGGTGGTCAAGATCGTCAACGAAGAGCTGGTGGCTCTTATGGGCGGCGAGGAAGCCGTCCGGCTGAACATCAAAAACAAGGGGCAGACGGTCATCATGCTCTGCGGTCTGCAGGGCAACGGTAAGACCACCCACGCCGCCAAGCTTGCAAAGTACTTTATCAAACAGGGTCGCCGCCCCATGCTGGTGGCGTGCGACATTTACCGCCCTGCCGCCATCGACCAGCTGCAGGTGGTGGGCAAACAGGCAGGTGCGCCGGTGTTCGTTCTGCCGGGGGCAAAGCCTCCGGAGATCGCCCGCAAGGCGCTGGCACATGCCAGGGATTACGGCAACGACATCGTGATCCTGGATACCGCCGGTCGTCTGCAGATCGACGATGTGCTGATGCAGGAGCTGGTGGACATCAAGGCAGCGGTGCCGGTGGACGAGACCATGCTGGTGGTGGACGCCATGGCAGGTCAGGACGCTGTAAACGTGGCAAAGACCTTCAACGAGAAGGTGGGCGTGGACAGCATCATTCTCACCAAGACCGACGGCGACACCCGGGGCGGTGCAGCCCTGTCGGTGCTGGCAGTCACCGGCAAGCCCATCAAGTTCCAGGGCGTAGGCGAGAAGTTGGACGACCTGGAGGCATTCCATCCCACCCGGATGGCAAGCCGCATTCTGGGCATGGGCGATGTGCTGAGCCTCATTGAGCGTGCACAGGACGCCGCCGACGAAAAGGCGGCGGAAGAGACCGCCAAGCGGATGATGGAAAACAAGTTCGACATGAACGACATGCTGGACCAGTTTGCACAGATCCGCAAGATGGGCGGCATGGGCGCCATGCTCAGCATGCTGCCCGGCGGTGCCGGCATCGATCCCAGCCAGATGGACGAGAAGGCATTTGACCGCATCGAGGCAATCATCCGCTCCATGACCAAAGAAGAGCGGGAGAAGCCCTCCATCATCAACCCCAAGCGCAAGCGCCGCATTGCCGCCGGCAGCGGTACCCGGGTGGAGGACGTCAACAAGCTGCTGAAGCAGTTTGAGATGATGCAGAAGATGATGAAGCAGTTCAAAAAGAGCCCCAAGGGCTTTGCCCGCCGTCTGGGCGGCATGATGGGCAACCCCAACGCCTTCCGGGGCATGAAATAACAAAGGTACACAACCCCCACGGGTTTGTAACATAGAATAAAACATTTATTTTGGAGGATATCTATTATGGCAGTTAAGATTCGTCTGCGCCGCGTTGGCGCCAAGAAGGCTCCCTTCTATCGTGTGGTTGTTGCTGACAGCCGTTTCCCCCGCGATGGTCGCTTCATCGAGGAGATCGGCACCTACGATCCCAACAAGGAGCCCTCTGAGATCAAGATCGATGCAGAGAAGGCAAAGCAGTGGATCGCCAACGGCGCACAGCCCACTGATACCGTCCGCGTCCTGCTGAAGAAGTCCAACGTTCTGTAAGTAGGGAGGGCTGACTCATGCAGGAGCTGTTGCTGGCAGTTGCCCGCGGTCTCGTGGAGGACAAGGACGCCGTCAAGGTCACGGTGGACGAGCCCCGCGAGGACGGCACCATCGTCTACCACCTGAGCGTGGCAGAGGGAGATATGGGCCGTGTCATCGGCAAGCAGGGTCGGATCGCAAAAGCCATTCGTGTGGTGATGCGCGCGGCTGCTGTGCGGGTCGATGAAAAGGTCCTTGTTGAGATCGACTGAGCACCCTACAGGTCCTTTGCCCTTGCGGCAAGGGACCTTTTTTGTTTATAATTGAGGAAAGCACCCTCATCCGGCGCAGATGCGCCGCCTTCCCTGACCGGGGGGAGCTGGGAACAAACCGTACACAGGAGCGTTCTGGAAAAATAAGCAATACACCACCTCTTTGTCAAAAAACTCCCCTCTGGGGGGGCAATGCCGCAGGCATGGACAGAGAGGGTCTATACAGGAGCAAATTTATGCAGCAATATCTGGAAGCCGGAAAAGTTGTTACCACCCACGGCGTGCGGGGTGAGATGAAGCTGGAGCTTTGGTGCGACGGCGTGGAGTTTTTAAAGAAGGTGGGCAGGCTTTATCCCTCTCCCCGGGGCGGCAGGGCGTATAAGATCCTGTCCATCCGCCCTCAGGGGCAGATGGCACTGCTGCAGCTGGAAGGGGTAAACGACATGGACGCCGCCCGTGCCCTGCGGGGACAGGTGTTCTACTTTGACCGCAGCGATGCCACCCTGCCGGAGGGACGCTGGTATGTGGCGGACCTCATCGGCTGCGAAGTGCGGGATGCCGACACCGGCAAGGTCTACGGCGTGGTGACCAGCGTGGACCATCCCGGTGCACAGGACATCTACACCGTAAAGGCACCCAGCGGCAAAGAGTATATGTTCCCCGGGGTGGACGCCTTTTTGAAAGAGCGGAACCCGCCGGAGGGGTATATTCTGGTGACCCCCATCCCGGGGCTGCTGGACGACGATTTTGACAGCGAGCGGGAGGAAAACTGAGCCATGGGTATGCGCGTGGATATCGTGACCCTTTTCCCGGAGATGTGCCAGCAGGTGCTGGACGCCAGCATCATCGGGCGGGCGGCAAAGCGGGGATACATCGAGACCCACTGCCACCAGATCCGGGACTACACCCTGAACAAACAGAAGCAGACCGACGACTACCCCTACGGCGGCGGCTGCGGCATGGTGCTGTACGCCCAGCCCATTGCGGACTGCCTGCGGGCGGTGCAGAAAGAGGTGGAGCAGCAGGGACGCCCGGCGCCCCACATCGTGTTCCTTACCGCCGGAGGGCAGCGCTACACCGAGGAGCACGCTCGGCGGCTGGCGGAGTACGACAACCTGACTCTGGTGTGCGGGCATTACGAGGGCATTGACGAGCGGGTCATCGAGGCGTTTGCCGACGAGGAGATCTCCATCGGGGACTACATCCTCACCGGCGGCGAGCTGGCAAGCCTTGTGGTGGCAGACAGCGTGCTGCGGCTGAAGTCCGGCGTATTGGCGGAGCAGAAGGGCTACGAGGAAGAGAGCTACTGGGACGGTCTGCTGGAATATCCCCAGTATACCCGCCCGGAAGTGTGGGAGGGGCGTGCCGTGCCCCCGGTGCTGCTGGGCGGCGACCACCAGAAGATCGACCAGTGGCGGGGACAGCAGAGTCGCACCCGCACCCGGCTGCGGCGTCCGGAGCTGTACGACCAGTGGTGCGACAGCCACCCCATCACCCGGCTGCCCAAGTGGAAGCGGGGAGAGAATATGCGGCTGGTCAAGACCGAGGACCAGTACCGTGCCGCCGCCCGGCTCTACGCCGAGGGGCGCTGTGATGTGTGCCGGGACTGGGTCACCCCGGAGGCACTGGAGCAGTGGACCCCGGAGTATTTCTACCACCGGCTCATGGAGGAAAAGCAGCAGGGCTGGGCGTTCTACCTCCACTACACCAAGGAGCAGCCGGACGCCATGGTGGCGGTGAACCACCGCGCCGGGCAGCTGGACCATCTCTTTGTCACCGCTGCAGCCCGGGGCAACGGGCTGGGACAGAAGCTGCTGGACTTTGCCCGCAAAAAGCTGCCGGAGCATGAGCATCCGGTGCTGACAGTGCTGGACCGGAACAGCCGTGCCATTGCCCTGTACCGCCGCATGGGCTGGCAGGTGAAGGGCGTGGCACAGGTGTTTGACCCGGCAAAGGACAGCTTTGCCGCACAGAGCAGCCGCCTGCTGGAGATGCAGTATCAGGGCTGAGGAACGGTTTTTTCTTTTACCCGGAAAACCTGTCTATTTTGCACAAAATAAAGCGAAAAACGGTGCGGTAGTCGAGAAGTTGTTGAAAACTTTTGTATTACCCCTCCAACCACAGGGGTATAATTTTATTGTCTTTGTACAAATAATGAAAAATGCCCCCCTCTTCATTGGAGAAAGCGACAAAAATGCAAAAGGGGACTGTACAACGGTTTCGACTTGCGCTAAAATGAGTGTAACACAACAGGCAAACCATGCTTTTGTAAACCAAAACGATATTAGATAGGAGCGCTTTACTATGTACGTGAAAGAAGTTACCGTTGAAAATCAGGTTGGTCTGCACGCTCGTCCGGCTACCTTCTTCATCCAGAAGGCAAACGAGTTCAAGTCTTCCATCTGGGTCGAGAAGGAAGAGCGCCGCGTGAACGCCAAGAGCCTGCTGGGCGTTCTGTCTCTGGGCATCGTGGGCGGCACCACCATCCGCATCATTGCCGACGGCGCAGACGAGCAGGCTGCTGTTGACGGTCTGATCAAGCTGGTGGAGTCCGGCTTCGCAGAGTAATCCGCACCTTTTGTATTCCGGGCGGCAGGGAGACCTGCCGCCTTTTTGTATGTGCCGCCGGGAGGAAAGACCCATGACCAAAGCAGAACTGTACCACAAGGCGTGTATGCTGCCGCTGCTGCCGGGGGTGTATATCATCCGGGACAAAAGCGACACCATCATCTACATCGGCAAGGCAAAGCGGCTGCGGATCCGGGTGAGCCAGTATTTTAGGGAGGGCGTCCCCCACGACAACAAGGTGAGCCAGATGATCGCCCACGCCTACGCCTTTGACGTCATCGTCTGCCAGAGCGAATTTGAAGCGCTGGTGCTGGAGGCAAGCCAGATCAAGGCGCACACCCCCAAATACAACATCCTGCTGAAGGACGACAAGGGCTACAGCTATATCAAGGTGACCCGGGAGCCCTGGCCACGGCTGTCCTTTGCCCTGCAGAAAGAGGAGGACGGGGCGGAGTATCTGGGACCCTACACCTCCGGCTTTGCCGCCCGGGAGATGGCAGAGACTGCCATGGATGCCTTCCTGCTGCCAAGGTGCAGCAAGCGGTTCCCCCAGGACATCGGCAAGGGACGCCCCTGCCTCAACGCCCACATCGGCAAGTGCATGGCGGTGTGCAGCGGCAAGATCAGCTGCCAGACCTACAACGAGGCGGTAAAAAATGCGGTGCACCTGATCCGCTACGGCAAAAAGGACATCCTCCGGACCCTGAACCAGAAGATGCTGGAGGCGTCCGACCGGCTGGAGTTTGAGACCGCCGCCCTGCTGCGGGACCAGATCAACGCCATCACCAAGGTCAGCGCCGGGCAGAAGGTGGTGGTGGACCCGGAGGTGGAGATGGACGTTGTGGCACTTGCCGGTACCCCCGGCAGCGTCTGCGCTGCGGTGCTGCGGTTCCGGGAAGGACGGCTCACCGACAAGCGGGAGTTTTTGTTCCACGACACGACGGATATCGAGGGGGTCCGGGAAGAGTTTCTGCCCCGGTACTATCTGGACGATGAGGAGATCCCCAAGGTCATTGCGGTGGACGCCCTGCCGCCGGACAGTGACGCTTTGCAGCAGGTACTGAGCCAGAAGCGGGGCAGCGAGGTGCAGCTCTATGTGCCCCAGCGGGGAGACAAGGCGCATCTGGTGGAGATGGCGCACACCAACGCCGTGGAGCGGCTGGCGCGGGAAAGCGGACGCTATGCCCGGGAAGAAAAGCTGCTGGACGAGCTGGCGCAGGTTCTGGGACTGGCAAAGCCTCCCCGTGCCATTGAGAGCTACGATATCTCCAACTGGGGCGACGGCACCAGCGTCTGCGGCATGGTCACTTTTAAGGACGGCAAGCCCTACAAGGCAGGCTACCGGAAGTTCAGGATGAAGACGGTGGCAGGCACCGATGACTACGCCTCGCTGGCGGAGACCGTGAGCCGCCGTGCCGCAGAATACGAAAAGCACGCCCTGCAGGCACAGCAGGGGGAAGAAAGCGGCAACTGGTTTGGGCACAAGCCGGACCTTTTGCTGATGGACGGCGGCAGAGGACAGGTCAGCGCCGCCAAACAGGCACTGGCAGGCACCGCACTGGCAGACGTGCCCCTGTACGGCATGGTGAAGGACGACCACCACCGCACCCGTGCCATGGTGGACAGTGAGGGGCGGGAAATCGCCATCAACATGAACCGGGGTACCTTTACCTTCATCACCGCCATACAGGACGAGACCCACCGGTTTGCCAACGCCTACCGCAAACAGCAGATGAAGCAGAAGAGCTACTCCTCCACCCTTACCGAGATCCCCGGCATCGGTCCCAAGACCGCTAAGGCGCTGATGGCACAGTTTAAAAGCGTAGGGGCGGTAAAGGAAGCTACCCCGGACCAGCTGGAAAACACCCCCGGGGTGGGCAAACAGACCGCCCGCATCATCTACGACTATTTCCATCAGGAATAATAAACACAAAACCGCCCCTCTTTGCTGGCGCAAGCCATGGAAGAGGGGCGGTTTGCAGTTATGCGGGGCGTTATTCTTCAACGTTCAGATAGATCAGCCCTCCGGCATAAAGATTCAGGATCCCATTGGGACCGGAAGAGGCGTAGCTTTTATCGTATTCCTTGCTGCCGATGCGCACAACGTTATTGGTGCGGGCGTCGGTGGTGTAGTCGGCGGGGTCACCATCCAGATGAAGGCGGATGCTGCGGCGGGCAGTGATGTTGACGTATTCTGCAGCGGAAAGGTGATCGATGGTGCATCCGCCAATCGGAAGCTCCATCAGCAGATCCTGGGTCACGGTGAGATCTTCGGCACGCAGGCTGCCGTTGGTCAGCGCAACCGTCAGCGTTTTAAGCTGCAGGGGAGCAAGGCGGACATCGCCCACCTCCAGGTTCAAGACCAGCCGGGTGAGGGCGTCTGCTGGGATGGTGACGGTGAGCATGGCTTCCGGGGCTTCCGGGGCTACCTGCCAGTTTTCCGGCATCTCAAAGGTCAGGGCGGTGCGACCCTCCCCGCCGGTGGTGCGCAGAACGGGGGAGTGAGGGAAGTTGTCGAACTGGAAGGTGGCGTATTTGTCCGAGGTAAGGGACGGGTCGGTGACAAAGGTCACGGAGCCGTAGTTCAGGCTCAGCGTCAGCTCCTGCTTCAGCTTTTCCAGCGGGATCTGCAGGGTGCTTTCCCCAAGGTCATCGGCGGGGATGGTAACGGGTGTGGTGTTCAGATCGGCGACAAAGGATGTCTCCCGACTCTCCGCCACGGCAGAGCTGGAGACCGGTTTGCTGCTGGCAGCATCCGGGGGCACAGGGGTGGCTTTGGAATGCTGGAAAAGCAGAATGCACACCGCCAGCGCCGCCAACCCGCCGCCCAGCACCATGCGCCAGCGGTTCCGGCAGGGGTGGGCAGGAGATGCCGGAGCGGCACAGGTGCCTGCCGGGCTCTGCTCCTCCAGGATCTTGCGTGCCACCTCCTCCGGGGTGCCCAGCTCTGCCATGGCTTGGGGTTCATTTTCCGGACCGGCGGCGTCCAGATAGTCCTCGTAATAGCTCAAAGCGTCCTTGCGCTCAGCTTCCGGCAGAGGAGCCAGAAGCTGCTCCAGCGCAGCAAGAAATGCAGTACGGGTCATGGATCATTCCACCTCCTGAAAAAACGTGTCTATGGAAGAACGGTAGCGGCTCCACTCCTGAGCATAGGCGGCAAGCTGCTGCCGTCCGGCAGGGGTGATCTGGTAATAGCGTCGGTTGCGACCGTTGACCGGGGCGTCGTACACCGTCAGCAGCTGGTCCTTTTGCAGCCGGCGCAGCACCGGGTACAGGGTGGATTCGCTGAGCTCCAGCGTGTGGGTGACCTGCTGGGTAATGCGGTAGCCATAGGTGCCCTCCGGCTCCCGGGCGACTACCGCCAGCACCACAGCATCCAGCAATGCGGCACTGATGGGAAAACTCATGTGGGAACAGCCTCCTTTCCATATGGCATGGTTCTATAATATTATATATCATATAATATTACACGAGTCAATAGGGAATTTACCCTCTCAGTCTCGCTGCGCTCGCCAGCTCCCCCGAAGGGGGAGCTTTACCGGCATGGACTGGCAGATAACAAAAAAGCTCCCCCTTTCGGGGGAGCTGGATAGTGTCCTCGCCCTCTCAGTCACCTGCGGTGACACCTCTCCCAAGGGGAGAGCCTTTGGCAAGACCAGGAGCTTTGCCGTACTGCCAAAGCCTCTCCCTTTGAACAACTCCCCCCGGTCGGGGATAAATTCTCCCCGCTCCGTGGAGAAATGTCACCGCAGGTGACAAAGTGGGGAGCAGATGTCGCCAACGGCGGCAAAAAGGGGAACGAGGTGAATCTGCGCAGCAAAGACGGAGAGGGGGCTTAGTCCTCAGAGGAGATATCCTGTCCGAAGTACTTCTCGCTGAGGGTCTTCAGGGTGCCGTCGGCACGCAGCTCCTCAATGGCGGTGTTCAGGGCGTCCAGATAGGCGGTGTTCTCGCTCTTGAGCACCGGGATCGCCACATGGGAAGCGTCGGCGGTCTGCGCCACCAGCTTGAAATCTGCCTCCGGGTGGACGTTCAGGTAGTCGTAGAAGGAAACATCTGCGTTGAGGGTAGCGTCGATGCGTCCGGCGGTCAGCAGCTGGATGGTCTCTTCCAGGGTGTCGATGCCCTGCACGGTGGCACCGTAGCTTTCCGCCAGCTCCATGTAGGTGGAGGCAAGGCTGTTGGCGGTGGTCTTGCCCTTCAGGTCCTCAAAACTGTGGATGTCCTCATTATCCTTGCGGACCGCCAGAGCGGTGTGGATATAGCCGTAGGGCACGGTGAAGTCGTAGGTCTTGGCACGCTCCTCGGTGACCTCCACGCCGTTGCACACCATGTCGTAGCGTCCGGCGTCCAGTCCGGCAAACAGGCTGTCCCAGTCGCTTTCCACATACTCCGGCTCCACACCCAGTTTTTCGGCAATGGCACGGGACACTTCCACATCGTAGCCCACAAGGGTGTCGGTCTCATCGTGGTAGCTCCAGGGCTGCCAGGCGCCTTCCAGCGCCACCACCAGCTTGCCGCTGTTCTGGATGCTCTGCAGCTTGTCCAGCGGTGCCGAACCGGCAGTGCTGGAAGCGGAGTTTTTGGAGGAGCAGCCCGCAAGGGTCAGCACCCCGGCGGCGGTCATAACACTCATAAGAGAGATAAAAGTTCTGCGTTTCATAGTTATTGTATCCTTTCCTTTGGACGGTGCTGCCGGGGCAGGGAACCTGCCGGGCAGACGGGTAAAAGACGGGGTCATTCGGTATGAGAGATCCGGCGCAGGAATGCCCGGGTGCGCTCCTCTTTGGGGGCGGCAAAGAACTCCCGGGAGGGTGCCTGCTCCACCACCACCCCGTTTTCCATAAAGACGGTCTTGGAGGAGACGTTCCGGGCAAAGCCCATCTCATGGGTCACCACCAGCATGGTCATGCCCTCTTCTGCCAGCTGCCGCATGACGCTGAGGACCTCGCCGGTCAGCTCCGGGTCCAGAGCACTGGTGGGCTCGTCAAAATAAAGGATCTCCGGGTCGGTGGCAAGGGCGCGGGCGATCGCTACCCGCTGCTGCTGCCCGCCGGAGAGCTGCCGGGGGTAGTAGTCTCCCCGGTCTGCCAGCCCCACCTTGGCAAGCATCTTTCTGCCGATCTCCTCTGCCTGCTGCCGGGGCATCTTCCGTGCCACGATGAGTCCCTCGGTGACGTTCTGCAGGGCGGTCTTGTTCCGGAACAGGTTGTAGTTCTGGAACACAAAGGCGGTCTTTTTCCGCAGCCGTGCCACCTGGGCGGGGCTGGCGTCTGCCAGATCAAAGGTCTCGCCGTCCAGCACAAGGCTGCCGCTGTCTGCGGTCTCAAGGAAGTTGAGACACCGCAGCAGGGTGGTCTTGCCGGAGCCGGAGGGTCCCAGAATCGCCACCACATCTCCCTTTTCCACCGTCAGGTCTACGCCCTTCAGCACCGGCAGTTCGCTGGTGACATTCCGTGCCCCGGGGCGGTGGAAGATGCCGGCGGGCTTTGCGTAGCTGCGGAAGGTCTTGTGCACATTGCAGATCTCAAGCATTGCCATAAAAACAGCCCCCTTTACTGGAAGCCGTGGGCGTTGAGCTGACGTTCCAGCAGCGCCTGCAGCTTGGTGATGAAGGTACAGAACAGCAGGTACACCACTGCCACCTCACAGTAGATGGGCAGGAAGATGTAGGTGCGTGCCGCCACCCGCTGACCTGCCATGAACAGCTCCGCCACCGTGATGTTGGACGCCAGAGAGGTGTCCTTGATCATGCCGATGAGGGAGTTGGACAAGGCGGGCACGGCGGTGCGCAGCGCCTGGGGCAGCACGATGCGGCGCATGATCTGCCACCAGCTCATGCCCACGCAGTAGCCTGCCTCCAGCTGCCCTGTGGGCACGCTTTCCAACGCACCCCGCATGGTCTCGGCGCAGTAGGCACCTTCGTTGAAGGCAAAGGCAATGACCGCCGCCGGGAAGGCGTCCAGCATGATGCCCACGCTGGGCAGACCATAAAAGATGATGAACAGCTGTACCAGCAGGGGAGTGCCCCGGATGACCCAGATGTAGAACCGTGCCAGCTGGCTCAGCACCGGTACTTTGGCGTACTGGACCAGAGCCACCGCCACGGCGATGATCATGGCAAAAAAGAAGGAGATCAGCGTCAGGGGGATGGTCATGGTAAGCCCGGCGGTAAGGATGCGGGGCAGCGCCTCCACCAGTACGCTGACGGTGCGGTCGGATAAAAATGTCTGCAGCATTGGTACGATCAGATCCTCATAGTATCAGCAAAAATGCGGTGTAGGCAGTATACAACTCAAAGGGAAGTTTAAGTCAAGAGTTTTTTTGAAAATCCCTACAAATCCTACCAGAATACTATAGCATGAATCGGACCATGGTGCAAACGATTTGCCTAAAAAGCGAGATGTGTACAAAAATTGAAAGATGGGGGTGCGGACTTTGTGCAATGCGGCAAGGAGTTGACGCGCCCGGTGGTTTCGTGTACAATGGAACTGGCAACGCAGGTGTCGGACCTACCGGTACTGCGCAATTTCACCGGCGGCGCAGCTGCCGGTGCAAACGGAGGACACTGACGTGACGAAATGGAAAATTGGCGTTCTGGGTGCAGGCACCTGGGGCATGGCGCTGGCACGGATGCTTGCTGTAAGCGGCAAGGATGTGCAGGTATGGTCTGCCATTGAGGCGGAGGTGGATAACCTTTCCACCACCCGGGTGCACCCCAACCTGCCGGGCATGAAGATCCCGGAGCAGCTGCAGTTTACCAAAAGCATCGAAGAGGTGTGCACCGGCAAGGATGTGCTGCTGTTTGCGGTACCCTCGGTGTTTGTGCGGTCCACAACGGCAAAGGCACGCCCCTATATCCGGGATGGACAGATCATTGTGGACGTGGCAAAGGGCATGGAACCGGATACCCTGTACACCATGACCGAAGTGATCGCCGACGAACTGAAAAAAGAAAACGGTCCCAAGGACGTAAAGCTGGTGGCACTGTCCGGTCCCACCCACGCTGAGGAAGTGGCGCTGGACCTGCCCACCACCATCGTTTCCGCCTGTGAGGACGAGGCGGCGGCGGAGCTGGTGCAGGATATCTTCAGCAACACCTGTATGCGTGTGTATACCAACCCGGATGTGAAGGGCGTGGAGCTCAGCGGTGCGCTGAAGAACGTCATCGCACTGGGCGTGGGCATCTCCACGGGTCTGGGATACGGCGACAACGCTCGGGCGGCACTGATCACCCGGGGCATTGCAGAGATCGCCCGTCTGGGCGTGGCAATGGGCTGCAACATCCACACCTTTGCAGGTCTGGCAGGCATTGGTGACCTCATCGTCACTGCCACCAGTATGCACAGCCGCAACAATCGTGCCGGCATCCTCATCGGCAAGGGCGAAAGCCCGGAGCAGGCGGTGAAGGAAGTGGGCATGGTGGTGGAAGGCATCAACGCTCTGCCCGCTGCCATGGAACTGGCGGAAAAGTATCAGGTGGAAATGCCCATCGTCCAGACGGTAAACGCCATCGTCAAGGAGGGCATGAGTGCAGGGGAAGCACTGCGCAGCCTTATGTCCCGTGACCGTAAGAACGAGATGCCTCAGGGCTACGAGAAGCTCTGATTCGCAGGAAGGTCGATTTTTTAGAAAAAATGTCGCAAAACACTTGAAAAAGCGTCCGCAGTGGATACAATAAGCATATCGCCGCAGTTCTCCACCTTTGCAGGCAGAAGGGAGCCGTCGGCATCCCCGGTGCGGTGCCTTGGGTAAAGGCAGCGCAGGGCAAATGATAAGCCATTCTCTAACATTCTATATTCCCATAGGCAGACCCCCGGTGCATAGATCTCTGTGCATCGGGGGTTTGTCTTTGCACAAAAAATTTATTAAAAGAATTTACCCAAATCATACAGAAAAGGGTAGAAGGAGCCGGGACTTTCTGTTATACTAAAACCGAAGTGCAGCGATGACAGTCGCTGTGTACAGGAGGGATCTGCCATGCCGTCAACTTATGCGCACCGCCGTTTTGGCGCAAACGTACTGGATCATCTGCCCCCGGAGCTGGGGGACCGGATCCACAAAAACCGACCGCTGTACGATATCGGTCTCCACGGACCGGATCTGCTGTTCTACTACCACGCCGCCAAGTCCAACCCGGTAAGTGCCCTGGGCAATGCCATGCACGACGAGCCGGGCAGAAAGTTCTTTGACCGGGCACGGCAGGTGGTGCAGAAGGCGCCGGACCGGGAGGCGGCGCTTGCCTACGCACTGGGCTTTGTGTGCCACTTTGCGCTGGACAGTACCTGCCACCCCTTTGTGGACCGGTTCGTCCGGGAAAGCGGGGTGTCTCACTGCGAGATCGAGACCGAGTTTGACAACATGCTGCTGCGCCGGGACGGGCAGGATCCGCTGAAGTTTTTTACTGCCAGCCACATCCAGCCCAGTGCCGGGAATGCTCATGTCATCGCTCCTTTTTATGGGGGCATCACAGAACAGCAGACTCAGGAAGCGCTGAAAGGCATGATCACGGTGCACCGGCTGCTGCAGGCGTCCAACCCGGTGAAACGCTGGGTGGTGCTTACCGGCATGAAGGTGGTGGGCAAGTACGAGGGAATGCACGGTCTGGTGGCAAACCCCAAGCCCAATCCCCGGTGCGCTGACAGCAACCGGCAGCTGGAAGAGCTGTATGCAAAGGCACTGCCGCTGGCAGAGCGGCTGATCCTGGAATATGTGGCACAGCTGGACAGCGCTGAGCCGCTGGACAAAGCGTATGACCACACCTTTGGGGAATTTTGAGAGAGGGCACCGCAAGGCGGTGCGAAAGGAAAACAGGGATGAAGGACAATAAATTCAAGGTGACGCCGCTGGAGCGGGCATGGATCCTGTACGATGTAGGCAACTCGGCATTTGTGCTGCTGATCGCAACGCTGGTGCCCATCTTCTTCAACGCCCTTGCGGAAGCAGGGGGATTAAGCTCAGTGGACTACCTTGCCTACTGGGGCTACGCCAGCTCGGTGGTGACGGTGGTGACAGCGGTGCTGGGACCTATCCTTGGCACGCTGGCAGACACCAGGGGCTTTAAAAAGCCCATCTTCATGCTCTGCCTCTTTGTGGGCGTTGTGGGCTGCTGTGCCATGGGTGTGGCAAAAACGTGGCTGCCCTTTTTGATCATCTTTATCATTGCAAAGATCGGCTACTCTGGCAGTCTGGTGTTCTACGACTCCATGCTGGGAGATGTGACTACGCCGGAGCGGATGGACATGGTCTCCTCCCGGGGCTACGCCTGGGGCTATATCGGCAGCTGCATCCCCTTTGTGGTCTGCCTTGCTCTGGTGCTGGGCAGCGGGGTCATTGGCATGAGCCAGATGACCGCCCTGTCGGTAGCACTGGTGATCACGGCGGTGTGGTGGCTGGTGACTACCCTGCCGCTGCTGAAAAAATATCGTCAGATCAACTATGTGGAGGTGAAGCAGCACGCCATCCGCCAGAGTTTCGTGCGCATCGGGCAGACGCTGAAACATCTGCCGCAGGACCGGCAGGTGTTTTGGTTCCTGCTGGCGTTCTTCTGCTACATCGACGGTGTGTACACCATCATTGATATGGCAACTGCCTACGGCACCGCACTGGGGCTGGACACCACCGGGCTGCTGCTGGCACTGCTGGTGACCCAGGTCGTGGCATTTCCCTCGGCACTGATCTTTGGACGTCTCAGCGCAAAATATCCCTCCGGCAAGCTGATCCCGGTGTGCATCGCCGCTTACACCGGCATTGCCATCTTTGCCTTCTTCCTCAAGACCCAGTGGCAGTTCTGGGTGCTTGCGGTGGTGGTGGGTATGTTCCAGGGCGGTGTGCAGGCGCTGAGCCGCAGCCACTTTGCCAAGATCATCCCGGCGGAAAAATCCGGCGAGTACTTTGGTCTGTTCGACATCTGCGGCAAGGGAGCGTCCTTCCTTGGGACCATGATCGTCAGCGTGGGCAGCCAGCTCACCGGCAGCGCCAATCAGGGCATCGGTATGCTTGCCATCCTCTTTGTGGTGGGTCTTGTGCTGTTCCGGGTGTCCTGCAGCACCGAGAACGCCAAAAAGGTCTGAAATATATAACAAAAGCCGGACGGGGCTGCTGCACAAGGGGTGCGGCAGCCCCGTTTTTGTGCCCTGCAATTGTGTTTTGGGGCGGCAGATGGTACAATAAGGCAAAACAAACGGATCACGAACAAAGGAGAATGAGCCATGAACCAATATCCCGGCTATACCCTCGTGCGCACCGAGGACTGTCCCGAACAGCACGGCACCCTGACGGTGCTGACCCACGATGTCAGCGGGGCAACGGTCCTGCTGGTGGAAAATCAGGACGACAACAAGGCGTTCGGCATCGGGTTTGGCACCTTTCCCTCCGATGACACCGGCGTATTCCACATTCTGGAACACTCGGTGCTCTCGGGCAGCGAAAAGTACCCGGTAAAGTCCCCATTTGTGCAGCTGCTGAAGAGCAGCATGGCATCTTTCCTCAACGCCATGACCTTCCCGGACAAGACGGTGTACCCCTTTGCCACCCCCAACGAGACCGACTTTAAAAACCTGATGGACGTCTACCTCAACGCCGTGTTCTGCCCGCTGGCGATGGTGGACAAGGCGGTGTTTGAGCAGGAGGGCTGGCACCGGGACGAGGACGGCACCGTCAGCGGCGTGGTGTACAACGAGATGCAGGGAGCCTTGGCGACTCCGGATGCACAGCTGCAGAATGCGCTGGAGCGCGCTATGTTCCCGGATACCGCCTATGGCTTTGAGTCCGGCGGCGACCCGGAGTCCATCCCGGCGCTGACCTATGAGAAATACCGGCGGGTGTACCGTCGCCACTACAGCGCCGACAACTGCTGCATCACCCTCTATGGCAGGATGGACATGGGCGAAAAGCTGGCGCAGCTGGACCGGGACTATCTGGGCAAGATGCCCCGGCAGGGGGACCGTCCCCGGCTGACCCTGCAGCAGCCCCGGCAGGGGGTCTGCGTGGAGGCACCCTACTACACAGAAAATCCGGAACCGGATCAGGTGCAATGTGCGCTGGCATGGTACACGGGTGCCTTTGAGGACCGGCAGCGGCAGCTGGGGGTGGAGATCCTGCTGGATGCTCTGCTGGGAAATAACAATGCCCCTCTGAAGGCAACGCTGCTGGCAGAAAAGCTGGGCACGGACATCGACATGGGCTTTGACGACAGCACCCTGCAGCCCACGGTGGAGTTGGTGCTGCGGGGTGCCACCGAGGACAGCGCCCGCCGCTTTGCCCCGGCAGTGCGCCGGGCGGTGGAAGTCATCCGGCAGCAGGGCATCCCCCGGGAGCTGCTTCTTGCCTCCCTGAACGCTGCAGAGTTTGCCTCGCTGGAACGTCCCGGCAGCCTGCCGGACGGCGTGCTGGATGCCATCCACGCCTCCACCGGCTGGCTCCACACCGGAGACCCCACCCTGCTGCTGCACACCGACCGGCTCTTTGCCGCCCTACGGGAAAAGATGGAGGAGGGCTGGTTTGACGAGCTGCTGGAAAGTGTCTTTGCCACTGCCCCGGTGCAGGTGCTGCAGGTGCCCACCCTGCCCCAAAAACAGGAAAAAGCCCCGGTGCGCATCGACGATAAGCTGGTGCTGGAGCATCCCCTTACGGTGGCGGACCTTGGGGCGGGAGCCGCATCGGCACCCGGCAGCTGGGAAGAGGCGGCGGGAGCGCAGCTGCTGCATCACCCCTCTGCAGGCAGTCTGTACCTGAATTTCTACTACGACCTGGGGGCACTGGAGCCGGAGGAGGTCCAGTATCTGGACCTGCTCACCGATGTGCTGGGAGAGCTGGACAGCTCCGCCCACACGGCGCAGCAGCTGAACACCCTGCGCAGCACCTGGCTGGGAGACAGCCGGGTGATGCTGGACCTCTGGACCGGGCGGCAGGAGGGTGCCCCCTGTCACGCCAAGCTGACCCTGAGCCTGAGCCTGCTGGAGCGCAGCCTTGCCAAGGCGGTGGAGCTGGGAGGCGAATGGCTGTACGACACCTGCCTTACCGGTGCCAGCGCCCAGGCAGCATTCCAGCGGGTGCTGAGCCAGCAGAAGCTGAACATGGAGCAGATGTTCATTCAGCAGGGCAACGCCTTTGCCGCCACCCGTGCCGGGTCCCATTATTATGTAGAGGGAGCGGTCACCGAGCTGTGCATGGGCGTGAGCTATTACCACTTCCTCTGCCGGCAGCTGGAAGCAGCGGACTGGGCGGCACTGGGAGCAAAGCTGGAGGCGCTGCGTGCCAAAGTGCTGGACCGGGCACAGCTTACCGTCAGCCTCCACGGCAGCCGGGAGGCGCTGGAGCAGCTGCGGACCCTGCTGCCCGGCAGCCGGTTTGCAGCGGCGCACCGGGACCCGGTACGACCCTATACCCAGCCGCTGCCGGAAGCGGTGAACGAGGCGTTCATCATTGAGGGCGGGGTAAACTACGATGTGCAGGCATGGCAGATGCCTCGCCGCAGCGACCGGAAGGTGCTGGCACGGGTCATGAGCTACGAGTACCTGTGGCACGCCATCCGGGAGGTGGGAGGTGCCTACGGCACCGGGATGCTCTCCTCCGACGGGGTGGAGTACCTGTACACCTACCGGGACCCCCATCTGCGGGAGAGTTACGATACCTTTGCGGAGGGTCCCAAGGCACTTGCCGCAAGGGAGTACACCGAAAAGGACCTGAACGATTTTATCGTGGGCACCGTGGCAAAGCTGGATACCCCCCGGAAGCCCCGGGCGCAGGCACGGGAGCTGGACCGGCGGTTCTTCTGCGGCATCACCGACGAGATGCTGGCAGCAGACCGGAAGGCACTGTGCGCCGTGGACGGGGCGCTGCTGAAACAGCAGGCGGCAGACCTTGCGGCGGCAATGGCATCCGGCGTCCGGGTGGTCTTTGGCAGCAAGGACGCCGTGGAGGCGGCAAAGGACCTGTTTGACAAGGTGGAGACCCTGTAAAAAAACGCAAATGCACCCGGCGGAACAGCAGTTTCTGCCGGGTGTGTGTTGTTTTTGTAAAGGATGCGCAAAATTTTGCCGCCGGGGTTGACGAACAAAAACTGCAGTGGTAAAGTAGGGAGCGAAAACGGGAAAGCACGTTTTTAATACAGGAAGAACGAGGTGGTCGTCATGGAACCTGCTGGCAGTAGTACCGGCACCTATCCCCCATTATATGCGATGACGGCAGCCTTGCCGGACCGGAAAAACCGCAGCTTTGCGTGAAGGCGCAGGGTGTGTGTTTGTGGTCCCCGGAAACAGGAATGTGAGCTGCCGCCCATAAAAAGGAGGCAGCTTTTATTATGTCTGAAATTTCGATCCATACCCTGAAGACCATGCTGGCAAATCTGGATGACGCCAAAAAATACCAGAGCCTGCGGGACGTTATGGAGACCCTGCCCGCCCCGGATCTGGGGGCGGTGTTTGAGGACCTGCCGGCGGAGAAACTGCCGGTGCTGTTCCGGCTGTGCCCCAAGGATCTGGCTGCAGAGGTGTTTTCGGAGCTGACCCCGGGGACCCAACAGGCACTTATTGACGGGCTGACGGACACCGAGCTGAAGGCAGTGGTGGACGACCTGTGCGTGGATGACGCCACGGATCTGGTGGAGGAGATGCCCGCCAACGTGGTAAAGCGGATCCTGGGGCAGGCAGACCCCGCCACCCGCCGGATGATCAACGAACTGCTGAAGTACCCGGAGGACTCCGCCGGGGGCGTCATGACCACCGAGCTGATGGAGCTGCGCCCGGACATGACCGTGGCGCAGGCAATGGCGGCGATCCGGCAGAACGGCTTTGACAAGGAGACCATCAACAACTGTTACGTCACCGATGACAGCCGCTGTCTGGTGGGTGTGGTGTCCCTGCGGGCACTGGTGCTGGCAAAGGACACGGCGGAGCCTATCCGGCAGCTGATGGATCCCCATGTGATCAGCGTGGGGACCACCACCGATCAGGAGGATGTGTCCCGGCTGTTTGAAAAATACGGTTTTCTGGCGATCCCGGTGGTGGACGGGGAAAACCGGCTGGTGGGCATCGTCACCATTGACGACGCCATCAGCATCCTGCAGGACGAGGCAAGCGAGGATATCGCCAAGATGAACGCCATCGGACCCTCCGACAAGCCCTACTTCAAGCAGACCCTGTGGGAGCTGTACCGCAGCCGTGCCCCGTGGCTGCTGTTTTTGATGATCAGCGCCACCTTTTCCAGTCTGGTGATCCGGGGCTACGAGGATGCTCTGGCAGCGGTGACGGTGCTTACCGCCTACATCCCCATGCTTACGGACGCCGGCGGCAACGCCGGCAGCCAGAGCACCTCCACCATCATCCGGGGCATGGCGGTGGGAGACATCACCCCCCGGGACCTGCCCCGGATCCTGTGGAAGGAGTGCCGGGTGGCACTGCTGTGCGGCGGCACGCTGGCGGTGTGCAACTTTGCAAAGCTGCTGCTGTTTGACCGCATTGCCGCCCCGGTGGCACTGGTGGTGTGCGCTACCCTGATCTGCACCGTGCTGCTGTCCCAGCTCATCGGCGGCATTCTGCCGGTGGCAGCGGAAAAGCTCCATGTGGACCCGGCGGTGATGGCGTCCCCCCTCATCACCACCATCGTGGATACCACCACCCTGCTGATCTACTTCAACATTGCCAAGGCGCTTTTGCACCTGTAAGGGCGGAAAGCACAAACGAAGAAATTGTCGGAATGGTTCCGGATGCCGGAAAAGGCGTCCGGGACTGTTTTTTTTGCTCAAAGGCAGACGTGATATATCTAGCTGAAAATACTTTTCAAAAACCGACAACAGTACGGAAACGGGTCCGGGGAGAACAATGCAACATTTTGTAATCATTTTGAAAGAAAATCGTCATTACTTCAACAAATTTGTCTGTAAGTTGCACGAATATGAAAAAATGTGATGAATACCAAAAACAAATCGTCAACTGAAAAATTCTTTTGTAAAAAGGGCACAAAATATGGTCTGCATTCTTGTGAAATAGTTCTCTTGCGAACTGTAGGGCAGACGGTTATAATACAAACAGGAATTACAGGGATGCACCATAAAGTGCAACTGTAAAAATGCTGTGATATGAATGAAGGAGAATGCTATTATGAAAATGATTTCTCGCCGCGACTTCCTGAAGGCTTCCGCTGTTGTGGGTGCCACCGCTGCCATGACCGCTTGCGGTGGTTCTGCAAGCTCTTCTACTGCGGCTTCTACCGCTTCTTCCGCTGCTGCTTCCAGCACTGCTGCAGCAGCCGGTTCTGCAAACGTGGGCGTCTGCATCTATCAGTTTGCTGATAACTTCATGACCCTGTACCGCTCCGACCTGGAAGAGTACCTGAAGGACATGGGCTACTCCGTCACCATCATGGACGGCAAGAACGACCAGAACACCCAGACCGAGCAGATCAACACCTTCCTGCAGCAGGGTGTGGACGTGCTGGTCATCAACCCTGTCCAGACCACCTCTGCACAGACCATCGTTGACACCGTTTCTCCCTCCGGCACTCCCATCGTCTTCATCAACCGTCAGCCTGAGGACAGCGTGCTGGATTCCTACAAGGGCAAGTGCTGCTACGTGGGCGCTGACGCACGTCAGTCCGGTACCTACCAGGGCGAGCTGATCCTGGCTACCGAGACCCAGGGCGATATCAACGGCGACGGCAAGGTCACCTACATCATGTGCAAGGGCGACCCCGAGAACATCGATGCTCAGTACCGCACCGAGTACTCCATCAAGGCTCTGACCGATGCCGGCAAGGAAGTGGAGTGCCTGTACGAGTACCTGGACAACTGGGATCAGACCACCGCTCAGCAGGACGTGGCAAACGCTCTGTCTCAGTACGGCGACAAGATCGAAGTCGTCTTCTGCAACAACGACGCAATGGCACTGGGCGCTCTGCAGTCCATCCAGCAGGCTGGTCGTACCGTGGGCAAGGACATCTATCTGGTCGGCGTCGACGCACTTGCCGAGGCTGTGCAGGACGTTCTGGACGGCAACATGACCGGTACCGTGCTGAACGATGACGTGGGTCAGGCTACCGCAGCTGCCGAGGCTACCAAGCTGTTCGTTGAGGGCAAGGATGTGGAGCAGTTCTACTGGGTCGACTACGTCAAGGTCACCAAGGACAACGCTGCACAGTACGTTAAGTAAGACCGAAGTTTCCCTGATTGGAACGCAAGGTGCGCCGTAGACTCTGACGGCTTAAACAAAGCTTAAAAGCGCGTGCGTGCGAGAAAAGCTCTCCGCGCACGCGCCTTGTTGTAAACAGCTTTAGAGACTGTCGGGGTCTGCGGCGGCACAAAACGCTATAAAAAGGAGGCTCTGCGGAATGTCAGAATACCGTCTGGTAATGAAAGGCGTGGTCAAGACCTTCCCCGGCGTCAAAGCGCTGGACCATGCCCAGTTGGAGCTCCGCCCCGGTAAAGTCATGGCGCTGATGGGCGAAAACGGCGCCGGCAAATCCACCCTGATGAAGTGCATGTTCGGCATTTACAAGATGGATGAGGGCGAGATCGAGTACGAAGGCGAAAAAGTAAACATCCCCACCCCGCTGGATGCGCTGGAACGGGGCATCGCTATGGTGCACCAGGAACTGCAGCCCATCCCTGCGCGGACGGTGGCAGAAAATATCTGGCTGGGACGTTATCCCACCAAGAAGTATGGTCCGATCACGGTAGTGGACCATGCCAAAATGTACAAGGACACCGATGAACTGCTGAAGAAGTTGAAGCTGGACATCGATCCCCATGCAAAGCTGGGTGCCCTAAGCATCGCACAGATGCAGATGGTAGAGATCGCCAAGGCGGTCTCCGCAAACTGCAAGGTGCTGATCCTGGACGAGCCCACCTCTTCTCTGACCGCCAACGAAGTGGAATCTCTGTTCCGCATCATGCGGGAGCTGAAAGAGCAGGGCGTTGCTCTGGTGTACATCAGCCACAAGATGGACGAGATCAAGGTCATTGCAGACGAAGTCACCATCATGCGTGACGGTCAGTACATCGGCAAGTGGGAAGTGGCAAACATGACCAAGGAACAGATCATCGCCAAGATGGTCGGTCGTGAGCTGTCCAACCTGTTCCCCCCGCTGGAGAATGTTCCCTCTGACGAAGTCATGATGAAGGTGGAGGACTTTACCTCCATCCATCCCCGTTCCTTCCGCCACTGCAGCTTTGAGCTGAAGAAGGGCGAGATCCTGGGCGTGGCAGGTCTGGTGGGCGCACAGCGTACCGAACTGATGGAAGGCATCTTCGGCCTGCGTGCCCATACCTCCGGTAAGGTGTGGATCAAGGGCGAAGAGGTTCACATCAAACAGCCTCGCGATGCCATCCAGAAGAGCGTTGCTCTGCTGACCGAGGACCGCCGTGCCACCGGTATCATGGGCGTGCTGAGCGTGGCGGACAACATCTCCATTGCATCTCTGGACGCTTTGCGGAAGGGTCCCATCATGCTGGACAACAAAAAGATCCTGGATCTGGTGGCTACCAACAAGGAAAAGATGGCGATCAAGGTGCCCAGCCCCAAGACCCAGATCAAGAGCCTTTCCGGCGGCAATCAGCAGAAGGTGCTGATCGCCCGCTGGCTGGCGAACAACCCGGACGTGCTGATCCTGGACGAGCCCACCCGCGGCATCGACGTCGGTGCAAAGTATGAAATTTACTGCATCATCGCCGATCTGGCAAAGCAGGGCAAGAGCATTATCATGATTTCCTCTGAAATGAGCGAGATCATCGGTATGTCCAACCGTGTCATGGTCATGTGCGATGGTCGTATCACCGGCTTTATCGACGGCAAGGACGCCACCCAGGAGAATATCATGGCTCTTGCTACTCAGTTTGAGACCGCACCTGACACAGCTGCGGCGAATCAGTAAATAAGGAGGCTGTCTATTGTGGAAGCTACCAAGAAATTGAATGGCAAGGCTGTGGGCAAGTGGCTCAGCAACAACGCCATTATCATGATGATGCTGGCCATCACTCTGGTCGTTGGCATCATTCACCCCAACTTCTTCTCCGGCACGAACATGATCAACCTGTTCAAGAACGTGTCCATCCGCTACATCATCGCGCTGGGCATTTCCGGCTGCCTGATCACCACCGGTAACGACCTGTCCGCTGGTCGTCTTGCCGGTTTTGCAGCCTGCCTCGCCTGCATCTTTGCGCAGACCGAGGGCGCAGCCGGCAAGTTCTACGCCAATATGCCCACTCTGCCCACCCCCGTGGTGTTCATTCTGGTCATTGCCATCTGCGCCATCGTGGGTCTGTGCAACGGACTGGTGGTCAGCTACCTGAAGGTGCAGCCCTTCATTGCTACCTTGGGTATGCAGCAGGTGGTCTACGGTATCTGCCTTGTGTACACCGGCGGTACCCCCATCGGCTCTTTGAACAAAAACTTCACCTCTCTGGCCTCCAACACCATCCTGAAGGTTCCCGTGCTGATCTGGATCGCCCTGATCGTGGCTGTCTGCTTCTGGTTCCTGTACAACAAGACCCGTCACGGCAAGTACATGTACGCCATCGGCGGCAACGAAGCTGCTGCTGAGGTGGCAGGCGTCAACGTCATCGCCACCAAGATCCGCATCTACATCCTTGCATCCTGCATGTTCGGTCTGGCAGGCTGCCTGCTGGCTGCAAAGTCCGGCGGCGCATCCGTCAACACTGCAATGGGCTATGAGCTGGACGCCATCGCAGCATGTACCATCGGCGGCGTTTCCACCACCGGCGGTGTGGGTACCGTTCCCGGCGTTCTGGTGGGCGTTCTGGTCTTTGAGCTGATGAAGGTCGCTCTGCAGTTCATGAACGTCAACTCTTCCTACACTTACATCGTTCAGGGTCTGGTCATCATCGTGGCTGTTGCCATCGATATCCGCAAGTACCTGGCAAAGAAGTAAGAACCCTATTGTGGGCTGTCTGCCTTGCGGCAGGCGGCCCACTTTTTTTGTCGGAAGATTTATGGTACAATATTAAAAACGGTCACAGGAGGTGCGTTATGGCACAGCAGGATCAGACCCCGCAGCAGCGGGAACAGGAGCTGGCACGGCGGGAGGCAGCACTTGCCGCCCGGGAACAGCAGCTGGCACGAGAGCAGGCAGAGCTTGCGGGGCAGAAGGCGGAACTGGAAGAAGGCAGGAAAAGCCTGTTGAACAACGGGGATAAGAACTTTGTCAACGCCAAGGAAAAGATGTACGACAAGTTCCCCCTGACGGTACACCAGATGGATATTATCATCGGGGTGCTGCTGGGGCTTATCGTGCTCTTCCTTGTGCTGGGGGTGACTCACACCAGCTTTTTTGGGCTGTTCGGGGGCTGAGACCGCCAAAACTGAAAGACCCGCCGGAAGTTCCGGCAGAAAGGGGTGTAACCATGAAACAGAAAGGAATGGCGCTGCTGCTGGCAGCCGGTCTGCTGGCGGCACTGGTGCTTACCGGCTGCCGGGCAGAAAAACCGGTGCAGCGGCTGCGGATGGGCGTTGCGGGAGAAGGCGGCGTGTACTACGAACTGGGGCAGGCGTATGCCGCCCGGGCAGAGGATGCGGGCAGCATTCAGGTAAAGACCACCGCCGGCTCTGCGGCAAACCTGCGGCTGCTGTCCGGGGAATACCTGCAGCTGGCAATTGCGCAGGCAGACCTGGTGCAGGAGGCATACCAGCACACCGGCATCTTCCGGGATGAGGAGGAAGGCAGCGGCTTTGGGGCGGTGGCAGCACTGTACACCGAGACCTGTCAGGTCGTCGTCCGGGCGGATTCCGGCATTGAATCGGTGGAGCAGCTGCAGGGCAGGACCGTCAGCATCGGAGCGGAGGATTCCGGCACCGAGCAGAACGCCCTGCAGATCCTGGCGGCATATGGATTGAACGAAAAGCTGGTGTCCACGGTGAACCTGAACTACGAGGACGCCGCCGCACAGCTGAAGGCGGGAAAGATCGACGGGCTGTTTATTACGGCAGGCACTCCCAGCCCGGTGCTTACCCAGCTGGCAGAGGAGTGTGAGCTGCGGTGGCTGAATGTGGACGGCACGGCGGCACAGCGCCTCACCGCCGCTTACAGCGCCTACAGCGCCGTTACCCTGCCGGCAGACACCTATCCCGGGCAGACCGGGGAAGTGCGCACCGTAGGGGTCAAAGCGGTGCTGCTGGCATCGGACCGGCTGCCGGCAAAGCAGGTGCAGCAGCTGACCGGGCTGCTGTTTGCCCGGCAGGAGGAGCTGGAGCAGGAGCTGGGCATCCGGCTAGACCGGGAGGCAGACGCCGTAGAGGGTGTGGGGATCCCCTTCCACCCGGGGGCAGCTGCCTATTACAAAGAAAAAGGGCTCACGGTGGAGTGAGCGGAGGGAGACAGAAGGAAAGAATTTATGAAGATAGAACTGGATATGTATCAGACCCTTGCCCTTGCGGTGCTGGTGCTGATGCTGGGCAAATTTCTGCGGGAGAGGGTGCGTCTGCTGGACCGGTTCTGCATCCCGGCACCGGTGATCGGCGGCGTGCTTTTTGCCATCTTTACCTGCGTGTGCTATGTGACCGGGGCGGCGGAATTTGCCTTTGACGACACCCTCAAAGAGGTGTGCATGGTCATGTTCTTCACCTCAGTGGGCTTTCAGGCAAACCTGAAGGTGCTGAAAAGCGGCGGCAAGGCAATGGCAGTATTTCTGGGAGTGGTCATCGTTTTGATCCTCAGCCAGAACTTCCTTGCGGTGGGGCTGGCAAAGCTGGTGGGGGTCAGCCCGCTGGTGGGGCTTTGCACCGGCTCCATCCCCATGGTAGGCGGACACGGCACCGCAGGCGCCTTTGGTCCGGTGCTGGAGGACTTTGGCATCCGGGGTGCCACCACCCTGTGCACGGCGGCGGCGACCTATGGTCTGATCGCAGGCAGCGTGATGGGAGGACCCCTGGGCAAGATGCTTATTGAGCGGCACCACCTGCTGGACACCATCGTGCCGGAGGACGACAGCCTGCTGGTGGAGGAAGAAATCAAGCACGAGCGCCACAGCAGCATGTACCCGGCGGCAAGCTTTCAGCTCATTATTGCCATGGGCATCGGCACGGTGCTTTCCCGGCTGCTGAGCCTGACCGGCATGACCTTCCCGGTGTATATTGGGGCAATGATCGCCGCTGCCTGCATCCGCAATCTGGGAGAGTACGGCGGCAGATTTACGGTCTATATGGGTGAGATCAACGACATCGGCGGCATCTGCCTGTCCCTCTTTTTGGGCATGGCGATGATCACCCTGAAGATCTGGCAGCTGGCGGAGCTGGCGCTGCCGCTGCTGGTGCTGCTGGCAGGGCAGACCCTGTTTATGATCCTGTACGCTGCAGTGGTGGTGTACAACGTCATGGGGCGGGACTATGATGCGGCGGTCATCGTCTCCGGCACCTGCGGCTTTGGTATGGGTGCCACCCCCAACGCCATGGCAAATATGCAGGCGGTGTGCGACAGGTATTCCCCTTCGGTAAAGGCGTATCTGCTGATCCCGCTGGTGGGCAGTCTGTTTGCGGACTTCCTCAACAGTCTGATCATTACCCTGTTTATCAACTTTATCTGATCTTGTTCTGGTGTTTCGGGGCGGGATACCGCTGCCGGGAAAGGAGAAGGAAAATGTCACTGAAGGCGCAGCTGGACCGGTGGTTCCGGCAGAAGGAGACCGGAGGGTCCGGGGAGGAACAGCAGACGGTGGCGCTGCCGGAGGTCCACACCGGAAAGGTGCGGCATCCGGAGGAGCAGACCACCCCTGCAGCAGATAAGTCCATCCACTACGACAATGTGGCGATCCCGGAAGTCCACATCCATCCCAAAAAACAGAAGTAAAGCAGGACCCTCCCGGTCACAGCCTCAGGGCGGTACCGGGAGGGTCTTTTTGCGTTTATGCCCCGCAGCGGCGGGGCGGGACCACAAAAATACACCCCCTGCAGCCGTACGGGCGGGCTGCAGGGGGTGTTGTTATCTTATCCTCTCAAGGGATCAGAGGAAGACATACTTCAGGATGAACAGAAGGGTCAGCACGTACATCAGGGGGCTGATCTTCTTTTCCTTTGCCTTGCCGGTGAACAGATTGATGAGGGTCCAGGAGATGACACCGATGGCAATGCCCTCAGAGATGCTGTAGGCAGTGGGCATGGCAAGGATGGTCAGGAAGGCGGGGATGCCCTCGCTGGGGTCGTTGAAGTCGATCTTCAGAGCGGAGCCCATCATGTAGAAGCCCACAATGATCAGGGCAGGAGCGGTGGCAAAGCTGGGGATGGTGAGGAACAGGGGGCTGAACACCACGGCAAGCAGGAACAGCACGCCGGTGGTCATGGAGGTCAGACCGGTACGACCGCCCTCGGTGACGCCGGAAGCGCTCTCCACGAAGGTGGTGGTGGTGGAAGTACCCAGCACAGCACCGGCGCAGGTGGCGATGGAGTCTGCCATCAGAGCACCCTTGATGTGGGGCAGCTTGCCATCCTCGTCCAGCATGTCCGCCTTGGAGGCAACGCCGATGAGGGTGCCCAGGGTATCGAACAGGTCAACGAAGAGGAAAGAGAACATGACGGCAAAGAAGTTCAGCAGACCCACGCCGGAGAAGTCGGTCTTGAACACCTGACCAAAGGTCTTGCCCAGAGCGGAGAAGTCAAAGCTGACAAAGCTGGTGGGGATGACGGAGAACATGCCGGCTTCCACATCGGGAACATATAGACCGGTGAGCTCGCAGACGATGCCCAGCAGCCAGGTGATGAGGATGCCGTAGAGGATGCCGCCCTTGACCTTCTTTACCAGCAGGATGGCGGTGATGACCACGCCGATGAGGGCAAGGATGGCACCCATGCCCACGCTGTGGAAGGTCTCGCCCTTGAAGTGCTGGTAGGTCACCAGAGTGGAGTCGCTGTTGATGATGAGCTTGGCGTTCTGCAGACCAACGAATGCCACAAACAGACCGATGCCCACGCTGACGGCGCTCTTCAGGGTCATGGGGATGGCGTTGAAGATGCCCTCACGGACGTTGGTGAGAGACAGCACGATGAAGATGATGCCTTCTACAAAGACAGCCATCAGGGCAAGCTGCCAGCTGTAGCCCATGGTCAGAACCACGGTGTAGGAGAAGTAGGCGTTCAGACCCATGCCGGGAGCAAGGGCAAAGGGATAGTTGGCAAGCAGAGCCATGAGAGCGGTGCCCACAAAGGATGCCAGAGAAGTGGCGATCAGCACAGCGTTGGCGTCCATGCCCGAAGCAGACAGGATGCTGGGATTGACCGCAAGGATGTATGCCATGGTCATGAAGGTGGTGATACCTGCCATGATCTCGGTCTTTACATCGGTGTGATTTTCCTTTAGATGAAAGACATTTTCTAACATGAAAAAACCCTCCAGTGTTGTGTGTAGCTTCTGCCGGTTGCGTGCGGCAGAAGAAAGAACAAAAGCAATTGTAGCACAGGGAACAACAGTTTGTCCATAGTTTTGACATAAATTCTTCTTGTTTCGTGGAAAATTCACGAAAGAGTATGACTTTCAACGCAAAACGGGGGGCTCCGGAACTGTCCGCAGCAGCAGGCAGAAAACTGCCCCGGAAAGGGCAGACCCGGCGGCGGAAGTACAACGCAGTTTTTTTGATGGAAAAATCCGGCGTTTTGCAAAACGGACGAAGGCACGCCGGAAAAAACGGAGAAAATCTATACAAACTGGATAATGCAATACCGAGAATACTCTGCGGTCCTGCAAAAGTACACACTGTCGGAAAGGGAAAAAGGGTGGTATCCTTTTGCCATGGCAAGCAAAACAACAGAAAGGAGTGAGAGGGACCCCATGGGGCAGACAAAAGCATCCAAAGGGCTGGAAAGTCTGAATCGTGCCACCGACATCCTCAGCACCCTGCTGGCGCAGCAGGTACGGGAGCTGAACAGCCGGCAGCGGGCGGCACGCCGGGAAGGCGAAAGCGACCCCGGCACCATGAAGGGACTGAAGGAGGCAACGGCAGTGCTCAAGGACCTTGCCGCCGTGGCAAAGACCCTGAACGATCAGGGCATGAGTGATCAGGGTACCGAAACCGGCGTGGTGGTGCTGCCCTGTGTGGAGGAGGAAGAACCATGACTATGGCAAAGACACGGACCCCGGTGATCTGGAGACCCCAGCCCCGGCAGGCGGAATTTATGCGGCGGAGGGAGCCGGAGGTGCTCTACGGCGGGGCGGCAGGAGGGGGCAAAAGCGATGCGCTGATCATCGAGGCGCTGCGGCAGGTCCATATCCCGCATTACAGAGGGTTGATCCTGCGCAAAACCTACCCGCAGTTATCAGATCTGGTGGACAAAAGCCAGAGCTACTACCGCCGGGCGTTCCCTCAGGCACAGTATAACGCCACCTCCCATGTGTGGACCTTCCCCAGCGGGGCAAAGATCTGGTTTGGGTCCATGCAGTACACCAAGGACCGCACCAACTATCAGGGCAAGGCATACGACTTTATCGGCTTTGACGAACTGACCCATTTTGAGTGGGAAGAGTACAGCTATATGATGAGCCGCAACCGCCCCACCGGTCCCGGCACCCGGGTGTATATGCGTGCCACCACCAACCCCGGGGGCATCGGGCATGGCTGGGTGAAGGCACGGTTCATCACCCCCGCCCCGCCCGGCACCCCCATCACCGAGGAGTACGAGGTAAAGCTGCCGGACGGCTCCACCCAGACCCTGCGGCGCTCCCGGGTGTTCATCCCATCCAGCATCTTTGACAACCCCGCCCTGCTGCGGAACGACCCCGGGTATCTGGCAAGTCTGGCGGCAATGCCGGAGGCGGAAAAGCAGGCGCTGCTCTACGGCAGCTGGGACAGTTTTTCCGGGCAGGTGTTCACCGAGTGGCGCAACGACCCCGGACATTATGCCGACCAGAGGTGGACCCACGTCATCGCTCCCTTTACCATCCCAAGGCACTGGCAGATCTGGCGGGGCTTTGATTTTGGCTATTCCAAGCCTTTTTCTGTGGGGTGGTATGCGGTGGATGAAGAGGGGCGGCTGTATCGGATCCGGGAGCTGTACGGCTGCACCGGACGACCCAACGAGGGGCTGCGCATCGACCCGGTGGAGCAGGCAAGGCGGATCCGGGAGGTGGAGCAGAACGACCCCCTTCTGCGGGGGCGGGTAATCCACAGCGTGGCAGACCCGGCGATCTTTGACGAGAGCCGGGGAGAGAGCATAGCGGCTATGATGGAGCGGGCACCCAACTTTCTGCACTGGCAGCCCGGGGACAACACCCGACTGGCAGGCAAGATGCAGTTCCACTACCGCCTTGCCTTTGACCCGGAAGGGCGACCCATGTTTCAGGTGTTCAGCAGTTGCCGGCATTTCATCCGGACCATCCCCAACCTTGTGTACGACGAGAGCGATGTGGAGGACATCGACACCCGGCAGGAGGACCACATCTACGACGAGTGCCGCTATGTGCTGATGGAAAACCCCATCAGCCCTCCGGTGCAAAAGGGGGCGGTCTTTGTGCCGGATGACCCGCTGGAGCTGCATCGGCAGGCGAGATTTTACCGGATCTGACCCGGCGGGTACATTTTAAAAAGAAAAGGAGAAATGTATATGGACGAGTACGAGAGCAGGACTCTGCCGGTGGGAGAGGCGGAGGTGGCGCAGGCAGCGCAGACCCTGCAGCGGTACAAGGCAGGCAAGGCGGCGCTGGACCGGCGTCTGGTGGACAACGAGCTGTGGTTCCGCATGGGACACTGGAAAAATTACCGCAACCCCATGATGACCGGCAAGCCCCAGCCATCCAGCGGCTGGCTGTTCAACTCCATCGCCAACAAGCACGCCGATGCCATGGACAACTACCCGGAGCCTATGGTGCTGCCCCGGGCGGCGGATGACCAGGAGACGGCGCAGACCCTTTCCAGCGTGCTGCCGGTGGTGCTGGAGCAGGCGGACTACGAGCAGGTGTACAGCGACAGCTGGTGGCGGAAACTCAAGCAGGGCACCGGAGTCACCGGCATCTTTTGGGACCCGGAAAAGCGGGGCGGTGCCGGGGATATTGCCATCCGCAGCGTCAACCTGCTGATGCTGTACTGGGAGCCGGGGGTGGAGGACATCCAGTCCTCTCCGGACTTCTTCAGCCTCAGCATGGAGGACACTGCCCGGCTCACGGCGCAGTATCCCCAGCTGGAGGGGCACACCGCCGGGGTGCTGGACGTGCCCCGCTACATCCACGAGGAAGGGCTGGACACCGGAACCAAAAGCGTGGTGGTGGACTGGTACTATAAACGCCCGGACCAGAACGGGCGGATGGTGCTGCACTACTGCAAGTTCTGCAACGGAGTGGTGCTCTACGCCACCCAGAACGACCCACGGTGGGCGCAGCGGGGACTTTACGACCACGGGCAGTATCCCTTTGTCTTTGACCCGCTGTTTGTGGAGGAGGATTCCCCCGCAGGCTTTGGGTACATCGATGTTATGAAGGACTGTCAGACCGCCATCGACAAGATGAACCATGCCATGGACGAGAACGTTCTCCTTGCTGCAAAGCAGCGCTACGTTCTCAGCGATACCGCCGGGGTCAACGAGGAGGAGCTGGCGGACCTTGGGCGGGACATCGTCCATGTGGCAGGCAGGCTGAACGAGGACAGCTTCCGTCCGCTGCAGACGGCGGGGCTGCAGGGCAACAGCCTGAGCTACCGCAACAGCCGCATTGATGAGCTGAAGGAGATCAGCGGCAACCGGGATATGACCCAGGGCGGCACCACCGGCGGCGTGACGGCGGCAAGTGCCATTGCCGCCCTGCAGGAGGCAGGGTCCAAGCTGAGCCGGGATATGCTCAAAAGCGCCTACCGTGCCTTTGCCAAGGAGTGCTACCTGATCCTGGAGCTGATGCGGCAGTTCTACGACGAGCAGCGGGTGTTCCGCATCGTGGGCGCCGGCGGGGAGACGGAGTTTCTGCCCTTTTCCGCTCAGTCGCTGCGCCCTCAGCCCCGGCAGGCAGTGGGCGGGGTGGAGCTGGGCAGCCGGGAACCCATCTTTGATATCGTGGTCAATGCCGCCAAGAAAAGCACCTTCAGCCGCCTGTCCCAGAACGAGACCGCCAAGGAGTGCTATCAGCTGGGATTTTTTGACCCCAGAAACGCCGACGCTGCTCTGGCAGCGCTGGAGATGATGGACTTTGAGGGCATCGAGAAGGTACGTCAGCGGGTGCGCCGGAACGGTACCCTTGCCGGTCAGCTGCTGCAGCTGCAGCAGCAATACGCCCGGCTGGCAGCGGTGCACGGCGCTCCGGGCACCGGCGGGGCAACGGTGGCGGGGGCACTGACAAAGGACCTGCCGGTGGCTGCCGCCGCACGTGCCATGAACGCACAGCAGTAAGGAGGTGAAGAAGATGATGAAAGTATGTTACAGCGAGATGGATGGTCCCAAGGGTCTGAGCTGCCGGATGGAAGCCGCCGGACACGCAGGCTACGCCCCTGCCGGGCAGGACATCGTCTGCGCCGGGGCAAGCACCCTGATGCAGGCGCTGGTGTACCTGTTTGCCGGGGAGGAGAACGCCTCCACCGAAGCGTGGGACGAGCCGGAAGGTCCCCGGATGGCAGTCACCGTGGAAGCCCCCTGTGAGGAGTGGGTGCGGGGTGCCTTTGAGCTGGCAAAGGCAGGGTTCTGCCTGCTGGCGGAGCGGTACCCGGACCATGTGCGGTTTGCAGACGTGAGCCGCCGGGCAGAGGACAGCATGGTAAATCTGCAGATGTTTGCCGCAGATGCAGCCCCTGCCCTCAGTGCAGCGCAGACACAGCAGGCGGTGGCGTCCGGCACCCTGAAGGCGGAAGCGGCGCAGCCGGCACAGCCGGCGGAGACCGCCGCTCCGGAACCGGCTGCGACAAAGGAACCGGAGCCGCCGAAGGAACCCTGCCCCCAGCCGGCGCAGCCGCTGCCCCGGGGACTGCGGAATGCAGTGGAACAGCTGCACCGGCGCTGGGCGGCAGAGGAGGCGCAGCTGCGCCGCAGCGTGCCGGAGTTTGCCCTGCAAAAGGAGCTGCGGGACCCGGAGATGCGCCGTCTGATGCAGATGCCGGGGATGCGGGTGCAGGACGCCTACCGGCTGACCCACTATCAGGAGACGCTGGACCGCACCGCACGGACCGTGGAACAGGGGGTGATGGAGCGGGTCCGACAGCGTGCAGCACGCCCTACCGAAAACGGCATCCGCCCCGGCGGCGCTGCCACGGTGCATCCGGACGTGTCCTCCATGACCCGTGCCCAGCGGGAAGCGCTGGAACGCCGGGTGATGCAGGGTGCACAGATCCGTCTGTAAGTTTTACACACCTTATAAGAGAAAGGAAATGCCATGATGAATCGTTTTGACCTTCAGCTTTTTGCTGACAACCTCCAGAACACCACCGCTACCATGTCCCCGGAGATGAAGACTTTCTACGAGAAGCGTCTCATTGACCAGGCGGAGCCTCGGCTGGTCCACGACCAGTTTGCGGACTACTACCCGGTGCCCCAGAACGGCGGCAAGACCATCGAGTTCCGCAAGTACGACAGCCTGCCCAAGGCAAGCACTCCCCTCACCGAGGGCGTGACCCCCGACGGTCAGGCACTGAACGTCACCACCATCACCAGCGACCTGCACCAGTACGGCGGCTGGACCCCCCTTACCGATGTACTGCAGATGACCGCCATCGACAACAACGTGGTGCAGGCGACCCGGGTGCTGGCAAGTCAGGCGGGACGCACCATGGACAGCATCACCCGGGATGTGCTGGCAGGTGGCACCAATGTGCTCTATGCCCCCAAGCTGGCGGCAGACGGCACCGAGACCCCGGTGACCAGCCGGAAGGATCTGGACAAGAGCTGCACCCTGACCCCCAAGCTGTTCTTCCGTGCGGCGGCGCAGCTGGGGGCAATGAATGCGGACCCCATCGGTGACAGCTACATTGCCATCATCCATCCCTACGCCGCCTACGACCTGAAGACCAGCAAGGAGTTCATCGAGGTGCACAAGTACGCAGACCCGGACGCCATGTTCCGGGGCGAGATCGGCAAGCTGGGCAACATCCGCTTTATTGAGACCAGCGAAGCAAAGATCTGGAAGGACGATACCAGTCCCACGGGGCTGGCGGTGTTCGGCACGCTGGTGCTGGGCGCCCACGCCTACGGCGTCACCGAGCTGGAAGGCGGCGGTCTGGAGCACATCGTGAAGCAGCTGGGCTACGGTGACGACCCCCTGAACCAGCGTGCCTCGGTGGGCTGGAAGGGTATGCGTGCCGCCGAGCGTCTGGTGGAGCAGTACATGGTGCGAATCGAGAGCGCATCCAGCTATTCGGACAACGCAGCGGCAAACTGATGCCGCTGTCCCGGGAACGGAAAGGAGAAGCTATGGCAGAAAAGAAGAACGTGCGGATCCGGCTGTTCAAGGACAACAGCCGCTACAAGGGGGACCTGTTCGTCAGCGTCAACGGAGTGAACTACAAGATCCGCCGGGGCGTGGAAGTGGAGGTGCCGCCGGAGGTGGCAGAAGTGCTGGAACACAGCCAGCGGCAGGATGAATACACCGCCGCCCGCATTGCCGCCGCCGAAAACGCGGCACAGTAAACCGGTGCCCGGCGGGACAGGACGGCCCGCCGGGCTTTTTGTAAAAGGAGGGAGTTTTATGACCGTAGGACAGGCACTGGAACAGGCAGAGGAGCTGCGTCCCGGCAGCCGCATCAGCCTGCGGACCCGGCAGCAATGGCTGCGGGAGCTGGACGGGCTGCTGCGCCTCCGGTTCTTTGCCCGGTGCGATACCGAAGAATTTGACGATACCGGGGCGGACCGGGCGTGGGCAGAGGGCTTGCAGGATCAGGACCGGCTGCTGGTGCCGGAGCCCTTTGACGGGCTGTATGTCCACTATCTGTGTGCAAGGACCGACGCCGCACTGGGAGAGACCGACCGCTACGCCGGGGAGCAGGCGCAGTACAACGGCATCTGTGCAGAGCTGGCAGGGTGGCTGCGGCGCAGCTATCCCGTCCGGCGTGCAGCGCAGTGGCGCTGGTGAAAGGAGGAAAAAACCATGACACTGTATGACCGGGCAAGGCTGACCAACACCCGGGAGCAGCTGCGTGCCTTTGGGGGGCTCAACGAGACCTACGCCTGTTCGGAGGCGGAGTACAGCGCCGGGATCAACTTTTCTTCCCGAAATTTCCCGGCGCTGAGCACCCGGAAGCCCCGCCGCCGTCTCCGGGAGATGAAGGACCTCAACGGCATGTACCACCTGAACGGTCTGCTGGCGGCGTGCGGCACAGACCTTGTGTACATCCCGGACGACCCCGGACAGGAGACCGTCACCTACAGCAAAAAGGTCACCAATGACCGGAAATCCATGGTGGGCATCGGCACAAAGATCCTGATCTTTCCGGACAAGCTGAGTTTTGATACAGCACAGGGCACCCTGAGCAGTCTGGGGGCGGTGTGGGACGGCACCGGGCGGCAGCTGCGGTTTGAGCCCTGTGACGGGGAGGGCAAAGTGTACCGTGCCAAGAGCTTTGGCAAGACCGAGCCCACAGCCCCGGCGGAGGGAGAGCTGTTCTGGAAGGTAGAGGACACCGCCCATCCCTGGCGGTACGGAGGCACGCTGGAGATGTACAGCGCCGCCGCCGGCAGCTGGACCGCCATCCCGCTGGAGTACTGCCGCATCTTTGGTGCGGAGCTGGACCTTACCTTTGCCCGGTGGGACACGGTGCACCTTAGCGGTTGCGCCGCCAAAGAGATGGGGCAGTGGGACAGCCTTGAGGGGGACCTGATCCTCTACGATACCGGCACCAACTGGCTGCGGGTGAAAGCCGTCTCCGGAGGGGAATACTTTTTTGGCTCCCTGACCCAGACCGGAAACAAAGCGGTATGGACCAGCGGAGACGGGACGGTCACCCGGGAGGTGGATCTGAGCGCACCGGCGGTGCTGGAACGGCAGATCCCGGATCTGGATTTTGTCACCGAATGCGACAACCGGGTGTGGGGCTGCAATAGCAAACAGAACGTGATCTACGCCTGCAAGCTGGGGGACCCCACCAACTGGTTCTCCTACCGGGGCATCGCAGCGGACAGCTATGCGGTGACGGTGGGCAGCGACGGGGCGTTTACCGGTGCGGCGACCTGCATGGGCTATGCGCTGTTCTTTAAGGAGAACACCCTCCACAAGGTCTACGGCTCCAAGCCTTCGGACTTCCAGCTCACCTCCCTGCGGTGCCGGGGCGTGGCAAACAACGCTGGGCGCAGCCTGTGCGTGCTGAACGAGACGCTGTATTACCTGTCCCCGGACGGGGTCATGGAGTGGGACGGCAGCATCCCTGCCAAGGTGTCGGCGGTGCTGGAGTCCAGCCGTCTGGCAAATGTCCAGTGCGCCGTAGGCGGTGCTCTGGACGGGCGCTATTACCTGTACATCCGGCGCCGGGCACAGAGCACCTCCCAGCAGGAGCAAAGGCTGCTGGTCTACGACACCGAGCGGCGGCTCTGGCACGAAGAGGACGTCACCAGCTGCGACATGACCAGCACCGGCGGGCAGCTCTATCTGTGGGACGGGCAGGCGCTGTGGGCGGCAGACCCCAGCCGGGAACCGGACTGGCAGAACACCGAGGGGGTGGAAAAGGACATCCCCTTTGAGCTGGTCACCGGCGACATGGGCATGGAGGCGTCGGAGCAGCGGTATCTGTCCCGGCTGACCCTGCGGATGGACGCCGAAAGTCCCACCACGGTGGAGGTGGCGGTGAGCTACGATGGCAGCGGCTGGGAAAAGCTGGCGGATCTGGCGGTCCGGGACCGGTGCCGCTGCTACGATCTGCCCTTTGTGCCCCGGCGGTACGGCACACTGCGTCTGCGGCTCCGGGGCACCGGACAGCTCACCCTGCGCAGCGTGGCAAAGACCCTTGCCGCCGCAAAGGGCGGCATCGTGGAACAGGAGGTGTAAGACCATGGCAAACATCACGGGACTGAACAAGATCGGTCTGCCCAAGCTCAGCGACAACATGGACCCCCAGGACGCCCGTGCCCTGCGGGGATACCTGTACCAGATGCAGGAGCAGCTGCAATATGTGCTGACCAATCTGGATGTGGAAAATATGTCGGAGGAGCTGCGCACAAAGCTGCAGACCCTGTAAGGAAAGGAGAAAGACTCTATGGCAACCAGAAAGAAGGACCGGGACCCGGCGGAGCAGTCCGAGTATTCCACCACCGGGCTGGACAGCCGGGAAAAGGTGGAACAGGCGCTGGCAGGGGCGGACTACACTCCCGGCGCACAGGTAAACAAGGCACAGGAGGAGCTGCAGCAGTGGCAGACCATGCGCCCGGAGGAGTATCGCAGCAACTACCGGGACCAGATCGACCGGCTGCTGGGGCAGCTGCTGGACCGGGAAAGCTTCCGGTACGACCACCGGCAGGACCCCCTGTACCGACAGTACGAAAACACCTACACCCAGAACGCCTACAACGCCGGGGCAGATGCAGCGGCACAGGCGGCGGCGCTTACCGGGGGCTACGGCTCCAGCTACGCCACCAGTGCGGCGCAGCAGGCGTACCAGCAGCAGATGAACCTGCTGTCCGGTGCCATCCCCACCCTGTACGATCTGGCACTGGACACCTACAACAGCGGCGGCGACACCCTGCTGAACCGGCTGGACCAGCTGAACGCTCAGGAGCAGAACGACCAGACCCGGTACGACAAGGAGCTGGCGGATTACTACACCCAGCTGGACCAGAAGGGGCAGGCGTACAACAGCGCCTACGACCGGGACTACGGACAGTATCAGGACTACCTGACCCGGCTGGATACCCTGTACAATTACTATTCCGGGCAGGAGCAGGCACAGGCGGCACAGCGTCAGCAGCGGTTCAATAACGCACTGGCGGTGCTGGGCGTGCTGGGAGATATGATCCAGCTGGGCATCAGCGGCACCACCGGCTTGGGCTCCACCTTTGCAGGGCTGGCAAACGCCGGTTACAACATCTATGCCGGAAACCGTGCCTACGAGGCGGACCGTGCCGATGCCCAGTGGAGCCAGCAGATGCAGGAAAAGCAGCGGCAGGACAAACTGGACCAGCAGCGCTATGAGAACGAAAGCAGCCAGCGTGCCTATGAGGACGCCCTGCGGCAGCAGGCGTTCAACAACAACATTGCCGCCGAGAAGCTGAACATTGCCAAGGGGCAGTGGGCACTGAAGCAGTCCGATGCAAAGCAGAAGGCAAGCCGTGCCGCCGCCGGAGCGGAACAGTCTGTCCCGGACACTACCGCCGCAGCCAGCAGCTCCGGCAGCAGCGGCTCCGGTAAAAAGGCGGGGATGGGGACGGTGCCCTTTACCGCAACCTATATGCGCAGCCGGGGCAAGAGCGATGTGGCGATCGCAGACGCCCTGCGGAAGGAGGGCTATTCTGCCAGCGAGATCGGAGAGATCCTGCGGCAGCTGCGCTGACCTTGGAATATCCCGATGAGGCAGGATAAATAAAAAGACCTCCGCTTTATCCGTTCCGTTGCAGGAAGGATAGGGCGGAGGTTTGTTTTTATGGGGAAGGTCCGGGTCTCACTGGGCACTTTGCAAAAGAAAAAATCCGCCGTTGCGAATGCAACAGCGAAGCAGGCGGTTCCCGGGTAGACATTCCTACCGGTTGGAACCCGCAGGCTAATCAAAGCCCCACTGGGGCTTTGATTGCGTCGCGTTGCGCCGCCGCCTTGTTCGAGTCCCACTGGGCACTTTACAAAAGAAAAAATCCGCCGTTGCGAATGCAACAGCGAGGAGGGCAATCCCCGGGTAGACATTCCTACCGGTTGGAACCCGCGCACTAACCAACAGCCCACTGGGCTGTTGGTTGCCCTGCCGCTGGCAGTGCCGTGCTGTTCGAGTCCCACTGGGCACTTTACAAAAGAAAAAATCCGCCGTTGCGAATGCAACAGCGGATTTTTTAGTGGGGTGCCCAGTGGGACTCGAACCCACGGTCTCCAGATCCACAATCTGGCGCGTTAACCGACTACGCTATGGGCACCACATAGATGCGCCCGAAGGGACTCGAACCCCCGGCCCACTGCTTAGAAGGCAGTTGCTCTATCCACCTGAGCTACGGGCGCACGTTGTTATCCCATTGGGTTCCTTTATGGCGGCAGTCGTGAGTCGAAGCACGCTGCGAGAAGTATAATACCATACCGGAACCCTTCTGTCAAGAAAAATCGGAAAAAAGTTTGCGGTTTTTTGAAAATTCTTTTTTCTTTGCGATGCTGCGCCGTCTTACAGCAGCCACATGCCCGCAAGACCCAGCGCAAGCCCCAGTGCAAAGCCCCACACCACGTCCCGGGGATAGTGGACCCCGGTGAGCACCCGCAAGGCGGCAATGAGCGCCGCAAGGCACACCATGACCCCGCCCACGATGGGGTAGAAATACAGCCACACCGCCGCAAGGACGGCGGCGCTGACGGCGTGGCGGGAGGGGAAAGAGTGCCCCTGGATCTCCTTTGCCACAAGGGGCACAAAGCCGGGCTGCTCATAGGGGCGGGGGAAGTTCAGTCTGGCACGGAGCACCGTGCAGACCCAGAAGGTGACCCCGGGCACCAGAATGGACCGGGCGATCTCCCGCATGAAATCCAGAGCGGCAGACTCCCGCACCGCAAACAGGTGCACAAGGCGTACATTGAGCAGCACCAGCAGCACCGGGTAGCACACAAAGGGCACCAGCGGCAGCCAGCGGTCCAGCAGGATCACCCAGCGGCGGACGGCGGGGTGTGCATCGAACCAGCGGTGTAGGGCTGCGTATTGTTGGGCAGACAAGATCATACCTCCCTTACGGCGGTTCCGGACCGCTCAGAAGCAGCTGTCCAGATAGTTTTCCACATCAAAAGGCTCCGGGGTGGAATCTTTGCGCAGGTACAGCGGGTGGTGAGGGTGTCCCTTTTTGCTGCGCTTGCCAAAGGTGACCCAGGGAATATCCTTTTCCCGGGTCAGCGCCACCATCTCCCGCATCAGTCCGGGCAGATAGTCCCGCTTTTCGATAAGGGTGCCCCACGCCGCCCACATGGTGGGCTGGGTCTGTGCCAGCACGGCACGGAGCCACAAAAGATTTTCGTCACACAGGGCACGGTCCGGGCTGCGGTCCATGTCGTTGGGGTCGGTGGCACGCTGGGGATAGACGTTGAACATGATCCAGCTGTCAAAGCCGTTGGCGTTGGCAAGCCGCTCCACGCTTTTTAAAGTGGGGTCCAGTGCACCGGGCTGGGCGGTGCTGGGATTGATGCCGATGCACACCAGAGGGCGGCGTCCCACCCGTCCCAGAACGTAGCGGTAGGGCTGGTATGTATGGGGTTCGTAATACCACAAACCACCGGGGTATTCATCTGCCTTCAGCAGGGGCAAATGTTCAGTCTGCATTGCAAAAGCTCCGATCCATCTGTTATTTCTTTTATCGTACCCTAAAATATCGGATAAATCAACACTTTTGTGGAGGAAATCCTCCCACAAAATCAAATTTCGTGCTATACTGTCCCTAGTATGAGGCGCAGGCAGAAGGGTCGCTGCGCCGGCAGGATAAAGTAAGGAGTTATTATGCTGGAAGATTACAGGAGTGCGTTGAAACTGGGTCAGCGCGCCTACCGCGCCTGTGTGGCACGGGGGCAGTCGCCGTATCTGGCGGTGCTGGATGATATCCTTGTAAATGTGAACATCGTGGCGCAGGAGCCGCTGGGTCTGGTGGACATTCCTGCCGAGAGCATCGTGGGCACCAAGACCAGCGGTCGCCACACGGCATTTGCCCCCAACTTCATGCCGCTGCTGGAGCCGGATACCGAGTTTGCGGCAAAGTGGTCCAATCTCTGCGACGCCCATCTGGAGGAGGGGATCCAGAATCCCATCCTTGCCTACGAGTTTATGAACCGCTTTTATGTGCAGGAAGGCAACAAGCGGGTGTCGGTGCTCAAATATTATGAGGCGGTAAAGATCCCCGGCACCGTTACCCGGCTGATCCCGGAGCGCAACGACAGTCTGGAAAACCGGATCTATTACGAGTTTCTGGATTTTTACAAGCTGTCCCAGATCAACTATGTGCACTTCAGCCGTGCCGGGGGCTATGCCAAGCTGCAGACTCTGGTGTGCAAGGCAACCGGCGAAAGCTGGACCGAAGACGACCGGCTGAACTTCTCGGCGTTCTATACGGTGTTCCGGCAGCAGTTCATTGCGCTGGGCGGACATGAGCTGAAGCTGACCACCGGAGACGGTCTGCTGGTGTACCTGTCGGTGTACCGGTACTCCGACGCCTGCGATGCTACCCCTGCGCAGGTAAAGGAAAATCTGGAAAAGCTGTGGAACGAGGTCAAGGTGCTTACGGAGCCCCAGGCGGTGGAGCTTTCGCTGGAGCCTGCACCCACTGCCGGGGAGCCGCTGCTGTCCAAGCTGAATATCTTTGCGTCCAAGCCCAGCGAACTGCGGGTGGTGTTCCTCCACGAGTACAACACCGGCAACAGCGCCTGGGTGCGGGGACACGAAAAGGGACGGGCAGCGCTGGAAAAAGAGTTCCCGGACCGGCTCATCATCACCAGCCGGGAAAATGTGAACCCGGAGGTGGATGCAGAGCAGGTGTTGGAAGAGGTGGCGCACGACAACGCCGACGTGGTGTTCACCAGCAGTGTGCGGATGCACAACGCCTGCCTGAAGGTGGCGGCGCAGCATCCCAAGACCCGCATCCTCAACTGCTCCCTGAACGCACCTCATCCGCTGGTGCGCACCTACTACCCCCGCACCTACGAGGTGACCTATCTGCTGGGCGTCCTTGCAGGCACCCTTACCAAGAGCGACTGCGTGGGCTATGTGGCGGCAAACCCGGTGTACGGCATCCCGGCGGCGGTAAATGCCTATGCGCAGGGTCTCAAGACCGTGCGCCCCGACGCCCGGGTGGTGCTGCGGTGGGCGTGTCTGCCGGACCCAGCACATCCGCTGGACTTCTCCGACCGACCGGAGGTGGATATCTTCTACGCCCGCAGCAATGCGGAGCCGGAGGGCACCCATCGGGATTACGGGCTGTGCCGCCGTCTGCCCGACGGCACGCTGGAGCCTCTGGGTCTGCCGGTGTGGAAGTGGGAGACATTTTATATTGAGATCGTCCGCTCCATTCTGGACGGTACCTGGAACAACGGCGCAGCCGGGGCACGTGCCATCAACTACTGGTGGGGCATGCACAGCGGCGCAGAGGAGATCAACTACCGGGAAGGGCTGGCGGCTGGCACCTTGCAGATGCTGGACCTGATGGAAAAGCTGCTGGGTGAAGGCGAGCTGCGGATCTTCCCGGAAGAGCTGTATTCCCGGGGGCATGTGCTCCATTCGCCGGAAAAGCTGGTGTATACCCCCAAGGAACTGATGGAGATGGACTGGCTGGACGAATGCGTGGAAGGACATCTGCCTCACTTTGATGAGCTGGATGTAAAGACCCGCACCGTCATTGAGATCAACGGGCTGGACAACCTGAAGGGACTGGAAAAATAACCGGCTGGAACGACAGGCGGAGAATGGAGCGAACCGGACGTGAAGATTCTTGCAATATCCGATGTCCCTTCCAAGGCGTTGTGGGACTATGGCACACGGGAGCATCTGGAGGGAATCGACCTGATCCTTTCCTGCGGGGACCTGCCCAAGCGATATCTGGAGTATCTGACCAACTTTACGGCGGCACCTATCCTGTATGTCCACGGCAACCACGATGGCAGCTATGAGAACAACGAACCCGGCGGCTGCATCTGTGTGGACGACAGTGTCTATGTGTGGAAGGGTCTGCGGATCATGGGACTGGGAGGCTGCTACCGGTACAACCGGGAGGATACCTACCAGTACACCGAGGCGGCAATGCGCCGCCGGGCACGGAAGCTGTGGTTTCGGGCGCACAAGGCGGGGGGCATCGACATCCTGCTGACCCACGCACCTGCAAGCGGGCTCAACGACGGCACCGACCGTGCCCACACAGGCTTTGAGTGCTTCAACGACATCATGGACAAGTATCAGCCCGGATGGTTCATCCACGGGCATATGCACCTGAATTACGACCCCAAGCTGCCCCGGGTGTGCACCCGGGGTGCCACCACCGTGATCAACGCCACCGAGCGCTATGTGTTTGAGGTGCCGGATCCGGACCCCGACAAAAAACACGGCTTTTTCTGGAAAAATATAGACCCGTAAAACAAAAAAGTACTGCCCTGCAGAGAGACCTCTGCGGGGCAGTACTTTTATCGTTTGTGTGGGGGTGCCCTGTGCGGTGCGGCGCACAGGACGAAAATGTCTTACAGCTCCAGCTTGCCGGAGACCTTGTTGATGACGTAGTAAGCAGCTGCTTCTTCCGGCTTGACATAGACCTTGCAGGACTGGACGCCCACCTTGTGGGTGGTGCGGTAATCTGCCTTGGCGCGGTCGATGATATCGGTGATGTTATACTGCTTGTCGCCGACCTCTACATACAGCTCCGGAGCAAGGGGCGGGCGTCCGCGGCGGGCGGGAGCTTTTGCGGACTTGCGGGTCTTGGCTTCGGCTGCGGGGGTCTCGGTTGCGGGGACGGCAGCATCGATCTTCTTTTCGGGCATAGTACACAAACCTTCTTTCTGTATTTTAGATCGTGCCTGTGGCACAAAGAGTGACTTCGTTACCCTGTGGAATTACGGGGACCAATTAGTTATATAATAGATTTTTATGATTCATTTGTAAAGCCTTTTTTGAAAAAAAGACCGGAAAACCGAAAAGAAACGTCCGGATAAACTGTTTCTGCCCCGGAAAGCCGGGCGCAGGGCGGCGGAACGGTCACAGGCAGGCGGAAAACCGGCAGAAACAAGCGGGGCACAAAAACCCGGTTTGCAGGAAACGGCAGGGGTAAAACCGGGCGGTTTGTCCCGGTCCATTACCGGCGGCAAAGCTTCCGGCAGGAGGGTGGAACACCCCGGCGGAGCCGAAGGCAGAAGGGCGGCGGCAACAAAAAATCCCCCTCCGGAGAGGGGGAAAGAAAGGCGGGTCAGCCTTGGCAATACCGCCAGCTTTACCGCACCGCAAAAAGCTCCCCCCTCGGGGGAGCTGTCGAGCGGAAGCGAGACTGAGAGGGTTCACAGCAGAAAGCAGCATCTGCCGGGGGACGGACCCTCTCCGTCACGGCTTGCGCCGTGCCAGCTCCCCCTTTCAGAGAGAGCCAAGGCTCCCCTGAAAGGGGAGCTGGCGCACGGAGTGCGTCTGAGGGGTATTACACCAGAGTGGGAACCGCTGCGGTAAGCAGGTCGGCAAGCTGGGCGTGACCCTGACGGGTCAGGTGCATGAAGTCCACATCGTTGAACTGGCACTGGGCAGCGTCCAGGAAGTGGACCCCCTGCCGCTCTGCCACGATGCGGAGCTGCTCTGCCACACCGGCAGACTTTTCCACACAGCCGGTACCCATGACGGCATCGTGGAAGCCCTCCTTGATGCGGGGCGGTGCCACCACCAGAATGTTGGGAGTCTTGCCGCCCCAGCAGTCCACGCTCTTTGCCTTCAGCAGCAGCCGCTCCATGCCGGCGCCAATGCAGGCGGCGTTGGCACCAAAGCGCTCCTTTACGTCGTTGGTGCCCAGCATGATGATCAGCAGGTCGATGACCTCGTGGCTCTTCAGCAGGGAATAGATAACGCTCAAAGCGTCCATGGACTCGTGGAGGGGGTCTGCGAACACGGTGGTGCGTCCGGAAAGTCCTTCCTCGGTGACAAGATATTTGTCCCCCAGCGCCTTCTGCAGGCGGCAGGTCCAGCGCTCCTCTTCGTTAAAGCGGATGCCGTGGTCGGCGCAGTCGTTGGGGTCTGCGCAGTAGCCGTGGGTGTTGGAATCGCCCAGGCAGAGGATATGCGTTTTCATACAAAATTACTCCTTTTCGCAGGTCTGACGGAAGTAGTATACAGCGCCCACCATGCCGGCGTCGTTGTGGAGCTGGGCGGCACGGATCTCCAGCCCCTGAGCAAAGGCAGGCATCACAGCGGCTTTTACCTTTGCGGCAATGGGGTCGATGAGCAGCTTCTGCTGGGCGGATACTCCGCCGCCGATGAGGATCAGCTGGGGGTTGAAGATATGGACCATGCCCGCCAGACCCTGTGCGATCTCATCGGTCCATGCGTCCAGCAGTGCCAGCACCGTCTCGTCGCCTGCCTCGGCAGCGGCAAAGATGGCACGACCATCCTGCCACGCCGGGTCTTTTTCCCTGGCGGCACGGACCAGAGCGGTGGTGGCGGCGTAGCGCTCCCAGCAGCCCTTTGCGCCGCAGGTGCACTCCACACCGTCCAGCGCATGGGTGCGGTAGTGCCCCAGCTCGCCTCCCAGACCCCGTGCGCCTTCCAGCAGGCGGCCGCCGGTCAGGATGCCGCCGCCTACGCCGGTGCCCAGAGTCACGCCGATGACGTCGGTATAGCCCTTTGCGCCGCCTACCCACACCTCCCCAAGGGTCATGCAGTTGGCGTCGTTTGCCACCGTCACCGGCAGCCCAAAGGTCTTTTCCAGCTCCGCCTTGATGGGGGAGCCGATGTAGTTGGGCAGGCTGCCGCAGGTGCCTGCCACCGTACCGGCACGGCTGTCGATCTGTCCGGTGGCGGACACGCCGATTCCGGCAAGGCTTGCTGCCGGGATGTGGTCCCCGGCAACAAACTCCTGTGCGGTCTTGACCACCGTGGTGAGGATGGGGGTGCGGTAGCCGTCAAAGCAGACGCTCTGCTCCGCCTTGGCGTGGACAGTGCCGTTCTGGTCTACGATGCCCAGTTTGACGGCGGTGCCGCCGATGTCGATACCCAGATACTGTTTCATGGCAGTTCTCCGTTTGTGGTTAGTGGTTCATGGCTTTGATGGCACCGGTAAAGCGGGCGGTGATCTCGGCGGGGCGGGTAATGGCACCGCCTACCACCAGAGCAAAGGCACCGGCTTCCAGAGCCTTTACTGCCTGCTCCGGGTAGTGGATGTGACCCTCGGCAATGATCTTGGCGGGGCACTCCGCTGCCAGCTTGCGGATGAAATCAAAGTCGATGTCGTTGATGCCGGTGGTCTCCGGGGTGTAGCCCCGCATAGTGGTGCCCACAAAGTCGGCACCCGCCTGGGCACAGAGCATGGCGTTTTCAAAGTTGTCGCAGTCCGCCATCACCAGCTGCTGGGGATACTTTGCCTTGATGGCACGGATGAAATCGGCGGAGGTGGAGCCATCGGGGCGCAGAGCACCGGTGCCCTGCACCGCAAGGATGTCCACACCGCACGCCACCAGCTCGTCCACTTCCTTCATGGTGACGGTGATGTACATGGGGGTGCCGGGGTAATCCTTTTTGATGATGCCGATGACCGGCAGGTCCACCACTGCCTTGATCTGGGTGATGTCCCGGACGGTGTTGGCACGGATGCCCACGGCACCGCTCATGGCGGCAGCCTTTGCCATCAGGGGCATGACGCCGCCCTCCTTGGTGTACAGAGGCTCATGCTCCAGTGCCTGACAGGAGACGATGAGACCGCCCTTGATCTGGGCAAACAGTTTTTCCTTATCCATATCAAAAATCCTCCATTCTGATCTTTACAACTGCCTTGCGGACGCTGGTGCACTCCGGGCGTGCTACCCCGGGTTTGTGGAGCTCCAGCGGGAAGAACAGTACAAAGCGTCCCCCGCCCATGGCACCGTTGACTGCACAGGGAGCGTCCTGAAAGCCGATGTCCCCGGTAAAGGGCTTTGTCTCGGTGCCCGGGTCGGTGGCGTAGCCCCAGCCCTCGCCGCCGGTGAGGTCCAGCTGCAGGTCGGCATACCGGCGGTGGTATTCCGGGCAGGAGCCTTCTGCCGGCTGGAGCTGTGCCTCCATGACGTTGATAAAGACTTCGTCTCCCTCCACCTCGGTGCGTCCCAGGGGCAGCTGAGAAAGGTCGTGGCTCAGCAGATAGTCGATGGCGGTATCAAGGTTTTTGTGCAGTCCCTTATACCGTCCCAGATGTGCAAGAGTATCGCAGATCATAAAGATGCCTCCCACAAAAAAGAAGCGCCCGCCTCCCCTCTTGAAAGAGACGGAAAGGGGCGCTTATGGTTATTACAGCTTGGCGATGGCGGCTTCGATCATTGCCTGTGCTTCCACGATCACTGCCTCGTCCTCGGGGATGAGAGAGGGCATGGGCTCCCGGACCCCGCCCAGCTCCAGACCATACATCCGGCGCAGGATCTCCTTCTGCACGGCGTACAGGTTGCCGTGGGCAGAGCACATCTTGTAGATGATGCGGTTGGCGTCGTACTGGATGGCACGTGCCCGGGCAAGATCGCCTGCCTCAATGTACTTGTTCATGGCAAGGTACAGCTCCGGCATCACGGCGTAGGTGCCGCCGATGCCGCCGTCTGCGCCAATGGCACGTCCGGCAACAAACTGCTCATCGGGACCGTTGAACACCACAAAGCCGTCCTCGCCCCGTGCGGCGATGCCTGCATCCTTGAACATCTGGATGTCCTGGGTGGGCATGGAGCTGTTCTTGACCGCCACCACGTTGGGGTTCTTCAGCATCTCCTTCAGCAGGCTCATGGTAAGAGCGGTGCCTGCCAGCTGGGGAATGTTGTAGATGACAAACTCGGTGTTGGGTGCCGCTGCGGACATATCGTTCCAGTACTTGGCAATGGCATACTCCGGCAGATGGAAGTAGATGGGCGGGATGGAAGCGATGGCGTCCACACCTACGCTCTCTGCGTGCCGTGCCAGCTCCATGCTGTCGGCGGTGTTGTTGCAGCCCACATGGGCAATGACGGTGAGCTTGCCCTTTGCCTCGCTCATCACGGCTTCCAGAACTGCCTTGCGCTCATCCACGTGCTGGTAGATGCACTCGCCGGAGGAGCCGCCCACATACACGCCCTTGACGCCCTTGGCGATCAGGTGACGGGTAAGAGCCTTGACGCCCTCGATGGAGATGTTGCCCTCTGCGTCGTAGCAGGCGTAAAAGGCAGGGATGACACCCTGATATTTCTTGATGTCTTTCATGGGTCCATATCCTTCTTTCTGTAGTATAAACGGATCAGTGATTTGTTTTTTCTAAAGGTGCTCCCGGGGCAGCAGGCGGTGCAGCTTTTTGTCCGGGCAGCGGCTTCAGCGCCCTCTTGCGGTGCCCTGCATCCGCTTCGTGCCTTGAGCGGCACTCGCGTCTTGCAGACCGCTGCGCCTAAAGGTGCTCCCGGGGCAGCAGGCGGTGCGGCTTGTTGTCCGGGCAGCAGGTTCAGTGCCCTCTTGCGGTGCCCTGCATCCGCTTCGTGCCTTGGGCGGCACTCGCGTCTTGCAGACCGCTGCGCCAAAAGGTGCTCCCGGAGCAGCAGGCGGTGCAGCTTGTTGTCCGGGCAGCAGGTTCAGTGCCCTCTTGCGGTGCCCTGCATCCGCTTCGTGCCTTGGGCGGCACTCGCGTCTTGCAGACCGCTGCGCCTAAAATTGCTCCCTGTTTCTGCCGCAGGCAGCGGTCGCAATTTTAGCCCTTAACAGCACCCATTGCGATGCCCTTGGTGAAGTACTTCTGGAAGATGAGGAAGATGATGATGATAGGCACAGCGGCAAGGGCGGCACCTGCCATGATCAGACCAAAGTCGGTGCTGTTCTCCGCCTGCAGCTTTGCAATGCCCAGAGAGATGGTCAGGTTGCTGGTGCTGGACAGCATGATCAACTGCATGAAGTAGTCGTTCCAGCTGTTGATGAAGGTAAAGATCGCCAGTGCGCCGATGCCGGGCTTGACCATGGGCAGCACGATCTTGACAAAGGTGCGTGCCTCGCTGGCACCGTCGATGCGTGCCGCCTCCAGCATTTCGGTGGGGATGCCTTCACTGAACTGCTTCATCAGGAACACGCCAAAGGGCCAGCCTACGATGGGGAAGATCACCGCCCAGATGGTGTTGTACAGGTTCAGGGCACTCATCTCCCGCAGCAGGGGGATCAGGATGACCTGCTTGGGCAGAGCCATGGCGCAGACGATGAGGGTGAACAGCAGCTTGCGACCTACAAAGCGCTTCTTTGCCAGCGCATAACCAGCCATGGCGGCGGTAAGGCAGGTGAGGATCATGGACATGACCGCCATGAACACCGTGTTGATCATCCAGCGGATGGCAGCGGGAGCCGTGGGACCCACCGAGAAGTAGATGGGCTCGCCATCGGCGCTGAACTTGGAGCCGAAGGGCACTGCCAGCTGCCACAGGGGGGCACGCTTGCCGGCAAACAGTTTCTGGTAGTTGGTCAGCACCCACTGGCTGGGCCACCACTCAGGGGTGGTAGCGTTGATGGCAGCACCGGTCTTGAAGGAGCCGGTGATGATCCAGTACAGGGGGAAGGCGAAGAGCACCGCCATGATGCTGATGAGGATCAGCGCCAGAATGGTATAGGCGCTCATCTTCTTGAGCTTACTGGGATGGCGCTTCAACGGTTTTTGCTTTTTAGCAGCAGTTGCACTCATTGTTCCGCACCTCCTTAATTATCCTGGTTGCCCATCTTGAACTGGACAGCCGACAGAATGGCGATGATCACTGCCAGCACCACACCCATGGCGTTGCCGTAGCCGTACTTGTACTGCTTGAAGGCGGTGTAGTAGATGTAGTACATGATGGTATCGGTCTTGTGGTTGGGTCCGCCGGAAGTCAGCAGCTGGATCAGCGCAAAGCACTGGAAGGAGTTGATGGTGGTGATCACCAGAATGTACAGGGTGGTGGGCATGATGGCGGGCCACTTGATCTTCCAGAAGCACTGGAAATCGGTGGCGCCGTCCACCTCAGCAGCCTCCACGATGGACTGGTCCACGTTGCCCAGAGCGGATACATACAGCACGATGGGCTGACCCACCGAGGTGGTGAGCAGGATCAGGATGATACAGCCCAGTGCAAACCGCTCGTCGCCCAGCCAGTTGATGTTCTTGTCCAGAATGCCAAAGGTCTTGCCCAGGTAGTTGAAGATACCGTAGTAGTTGTTGTACATCCACTTCCACACCACGGTGACCGCCACAGAGCCGGTGACCACAGGCAGGTAGAACACGCAGCGGAACAGGCTTGTCGCCCACTCCGGCAGGTCTACGATGGCGGAGGACACCCACAGGGAGAAGATGCAGGTAACAGGCACCGACACGATGACGATGACAAAGGTGTTTTTCAGTGCGCCCAGGAAGATGGGGTCGGCAAACAGGGTCTTGTAGTTCGCCAGACCCACAAAGATGTCCGCACGGTTCATGGTGGAGTCAAAAAAGCTGGTGACCACGCACAGCACCATGGGGTAGATGACAAAGCCCAGGAAGAAGATCAGGCTGGGCAGCAGGAAGCAATAGGAGGCAAAGGTCTCGCGCCGGACCAGCGCACTGCTGCGCTTTGGCTCCTTGATCGCCGTTTTAGCAGCCAAGAGAATCACCAATCCTTTCGATGACAGTGGTTTTTTCATAAGAAAGCCCCTCCCTCACCCGGAGGAAGGGGCAATCGGTCTGGGGGTGATATGAATTCAGAAGAGACTGGATTTATGCCTCAGCAGCAGCGGCAGCGTTTGCGTTGTCCACAAAGGTCTTGACGGCGGTGTCAACAGCCTCGCCAGAGCCAACGCGCTGCAGCATGTTCCACCACTCGGTACGAGCAGTTGCCCAACCCGGAGTGATCTGGTAGTAGTCGCCCAGGTAGCCCATGAACTTGCTGTACTCGCTCATGACCTCGTTGCCGGCGTAGATGTCGCCCACGCTGGTGCGGACGGGGAAGTAGGTGGAGGCAAGCACGCTGTCCTTGACCTGATCGGGGTCGGCAGCGATGAAGTTGATAAAGGTCTTGGCAGCCTCGATCTTAGCCTCGTCGCCGTTGTCAAAGATGCCAAAGCCCCAGATGCCGCCGCACAGCTTGGGATCGCCGCTCTCGGTGGGGAATGCCATGGGGAAGATCTCGTCGCCGCTGATGGTCTGACCGGCGGCAGCGGTATCGGCATTCAGCTGCTGAGCGATGTTCCAGCAGAAAGCCATCTGCAGGGTGCCGTTGCGGAACAGGGTGATCTCCTCGCCGCCGTTGATGGAGGGGTCAAAGTTGATGCCCTTGGCATCGTACAGAGCCTGGATCGCCTTGATGTTCTCGGGGGAGTCAGCGGTGTACTTGGTGTGAGCTGCATCGGTAAAGGTGCCGCCGTACATGTTGTTGATGATGGCGCGGGTGCCCTGGTCGCCGCCCTGACCGCTGCAGTAGATGGCTGCCACGTTGTCGTAACCGCCGTTGTACAGAGCGTCCACGGTGTTCAGGAAGCCCTCGGTGCTCCAGGTGTGCTTGTCGGTGTCGATGTACTTATCGGCGCCCACTTCCTTGACCTTGGTCATGTTGACAGCCATGCAGTGAGCGGTCATGCACAGGGGATACTCGTAGTAGTCGCCCTTGTCGTTGCGGCAGGCAGACTCAACGGACTCGTAGATGTCCTTCTTGGCGTCGTCGGTCCACAGGTCGTTCAGGGGAGCCATAACGCCCTTTGCGCCCCAGTTTGCCACCAGACGCTCGGGTCCTTCCATAACCAGATCCGGTGCGCTGCCGCCCTCGATGGCGGTGTTCACCTGATCGTCGCCGTTGGTGTAGTCCAGATACTCCACGGTGACCTTGATGTCAGGGTACTTGGCATTGAAGCTGGAGATCAGGTTCTGGACGGTATCGTCGTTGCCCCAGCCGCCGATGGGGTAGGTCCACAGCTTGATGCTGGCACCGGTAGCAGCAGCGCTGGCAGCAGCGGAGCTGGCGGTGGAGGCAGCGGTGGAGCTGGAAGAAGAACCGCCGCAAGCGGCAAGTGCGCCTGCTGCGCCGAGGATACCGGCAGCCTTCAGGAAGGAACGGCGGGAAATGCAGTTTTTCATAATAGTCTCTCTTTGCTCATCATCAGAGCCACATGTTTGGCGGCTGTCGTGTCTCAGCCGTAGATTGTAGCTTAATTATAGAAAAATTTTTTCATTTTGTCCATTTCTTGTTTTCATAAATTTTCATTTTCAAACTATACAAACTGCACAAATGTGTGGGATATCAGAAAAAACACAATAAAATCCCGAATTTTCTCCCCTACAAAGGTTACAAAATGGTACAGTTTGTGGAAGAGTGCCAAGAGGACCGTGAAAAGGTTTTTCTGGTCGTTTGTAACTGTTTTGAAATACTTTTTCACAAAAAAGAAGGACTTTTCCTCCGTTTTTGTTCGCTCTGCACAGAACCGGAGCCAAAAATGTGGGCAATGCGCCTCTTGCGCAGGACGGGGGTTTCTCTTATACTCTTTATAAAGGTGTACGAAAAGCAGTACAAAAACGCCGGAGCCTTGCCCGGCGGGTCAGGAGAAGGATAATGTCTACGAATTTTTGGGAGCTGCTGCAGCAGCATCAGGGGGACCTGACGAGGTCCGGGCGCACGGTGGCAGAGTATCTGGTCCAGCATGCGGCGGAAGCCCAGTACCTGTCCATTTCCTCCCTCGCACGGGAATGCAATGTAGCGGAAGCAACGGTGTTCCGGTTCTGCCGGTCTCTGGGCTTTGAGGGATACCATGAGATGCGCATTGCGCTGGCACAGGCAAACGCCACCGGCGCCATGGTGAACCAGCGGGAGCTGGACCCGGAGGCAAGCACCGCCACCCTCTGTGAGCATGCCAGCGGACTGTTCATGACCGCCATCAACGGCACCCAGAACGCCCTTTCCCCGGAGGCGGTGGACCGGGCGGCAAAGATGCTTCACGAGGCACAGCAGGTGTTCTGTCTGGGACAGGGCGGCAGTATGCTGCTGGCAAACGACCTCTGCGCCCGGTTTGCGGGCATCAGCAACAAGTTCCGCACCGCCGGAGACAGCCATTTGCAGATCATGGCGGCGGGGCTTATGACCGAGGCGGATGTGGTGCTGTTCATCTCCTATTCCGGTGCCACCCGGGATATGCTGGAGACCCTCCGTGCCGCAAAGACTTCCGGCGCAAAGATCATCCTCATCACCCACTACGAGGATTCCCCCGGCGCAAAGCTGGCGGATGTGGTGCTGCTGTGCGGTGCGCAGGAGAACCCGCTGGATTCCGGCAGCATCCCCATCAAGGTGGCGGTGCTGTATGTTGGGGAGGTGCTGCTGCTGCGCTACATCCTCAGCGATTCCGAGGCAGCCGGGGAAGCACAAGAGCGCACCACCGAGGCGCTGGCAGTTAAGATGCTGTAAGGGGCGGACCTTTTGCAGAACATATCAAAAAACAGCTGTGCGGTTCCAGAACGGCACAGCTGTTTTTGCGGGAAGCTTATTCCTCCATGCGGATGGCGCTGACGGGGCAGCTTTCGGCGGCGGTCACCGCCTGCGGCACCTGTTCCGGCGGGATGGTGCCGGGCTGTGCCACCGCAAGGACCCCCTCCATGCGGAACACCTCGGGGCAGAGGGATGCACACTGGGTGCAGCCGATGCACAGGTCCGGGTCAACGAATGCGATCATAAAACCTACCTCCTTTTTTATAAAAGGAGCTTTGCCCGTTCTGCCCCGGATTATGCGGCAGGCAAAAATATGGGAGCGGCTCTGGGATTTTGCCCCGGGGTGTGGTACAATAGCCTGCAGGAGGAAATGCTATGAATATTCAGATCTTTGGCACCAACAAGTGCTTTGATACCAAAAAGGCGCAGCGCTACTTCAAGGAGCGGGGCGTAAAGTTCCAGATGATCGACCTGAAAGAAAAGGGTATGAGCCGGGGGGAATTTGACAACGTGGCACGGGCGCTGGGAGGCTGGGAAAAGATGGTGGACCCGGCGGCAAAGGATAAGCAGACCCTTGCCCTGCTGGATGCCCTCATCGACTGGCAGAAAGAGGACAAGCTCTTTGAAAATCAGCAGCTGCTGCGGACCCCCATCGTCCGCAACGGCAGGCAGGCAACGGTGGGCTACCAGCCGGAGGTGTGGAAAAGCTGGGAATAAGCGCTTTTTTACACACTTTCACAAAAAAACCACCGGAGAGGTTTTGCACTCCTGTCCGGTCTGTGGTATACTGAGCAGTAGAGCAATTGAAACCTTGGGAGAATGACATTACTATGAAACATTATATCACCCCCGAAGAACACGCCCGGGTACAGCGCCGCCGGGGTCGGCAGGCGCTGGGCTTTCTCATCGTGGTGCTGGTGCTCATCGGTTTTATCACGGTGCTCCGTGCCGGTGTGGGCTTTGTGGCAGATCTTTTTGACGATACAGAGCAGAAGCAGGACTACGAGAACCGGCTGGAAGGTCTGGTACTGTTTGACCCCATGCCCTTTGACGGCATCGGCAACATCGATGACCTGACCCTGCGGGAAGCGGCGGTGTGGGGCTGCATCTACAATATTCAGGAGACCCAGGGCGGTTTTGACAACTACGCCACCGACCCGGACACCGAGCAGCTGCTGCTGCCCTCGGTGGATGTGGACGCCTATCTCGCCAAGCTGGTGGGACCCGGCTTCAAGCTGACCCATAAGAGCTTTGATATGGAAGATATGACGGTGGAGTATGACGAGACCACCCAGTGCTACAAGATCCCGGTCACCGGCTCGGTGGGCTACTACAGCGCTACGGTCACACGGCTCTTCAAGCGCGGAGGCAAGCTCCATGTGACGGTGGGCTACATCCCCACTGCCAGCACCGACGACAGCATCATCAATGTTTCGTCGGATACGCCTACCAAGTATATGGACTATATCTTTGAGCGCCAGAGCGGCAGCTGGTATCTCACCGGTCTGACCGAAAGCGAGACTAAGCCGGAAGCCGGCATTGCCAGCTCCGCCGTCAGCGACCAGTCGGCGCCCATGGCGGAAAGCGAAGTGCAGGATGCCATCCTCGCCGCCGTGGATTCGGGCGAGGCTTCCAGCGAAGCTGCCGGGGCAGAACCGGAAGCGGCAGACACCGCCGACACTGCCGAAGCCGCTGAGGAAAGCACCGCCAGCCCGGCAGCGTAAAAGAGAAAAGCTATCAAAACAGACTCCCCACTGTGAGTGAACCTCACGGCGGGGAGTTTTTTTGTATCTGTTACAGCTTTGAGAGATCTTCCAGCAGAGCCAGAGCAATGGGTTTGACACGCATAGAACAGGCGTTGAACAACTCCACCACCCGATCGTTTGCATAATCCTTGCGGGCAACTTCTGTATTGGTCAGGATCGCAGCCAACTCGGTATCCAGCTCGGTGCAGATGTTGGAGAGTGTTTCCAACGTAGGGTAGACCCGCCCGTTCTCAATTTTGGAGAGATACACCACCGAGATGCCGACCTGTTCCGCCAGCTTTTCCTGTGTGATGCCTTTTTCCAGCCGCTGCGTCTGGATGCGTTTGCCGATGAGAGTATAGTCGATCATGTCATGGACCTCCAGTAAATATCTTATACTGACAATACAGGATTAAACTGGAAGAATAATAATCTATTAGATTAACTTGACTTGATAGAACAATAATACTATAATGAAATCAGGGTCCGCAGGATATTTTGTGGATTTTTAGGCACAGAATCAATTGGTTTTGCAAAAAGGAGGAGAAAGCCATGAGACGGAAAGTTACGCGCCGGGATTTTATGAAAGGAGCGGCTATTGTTGCGGCATCCGGTATGCTGGCAGGCTGCAGCGGCGGAGAGGGACCGTCGGCTCCCGATAACTCGGAAAAGCCCAGCACTTCAGAAAAGCCTGCAGAATCGAACAGCAGTTCTTCCAGTTCTTCCAGCTCTTCGGAATCGGAGAGCACTTCTTCCAGTAAGCCGGAGGAAGAGGACGGCATCAAATGGACGTACAGCAAAAACTCTGATGGAACGATTACGCTGAAAGGCTATGATAAGAACGCTGAAAAGGTGCCCGCCGGAGAATTGATCATTCCGGAAAAGTATGATGGGTACACGGTCAGTGCGATTGGGTATCAATGTTTGTATAGAAATAAGGACATTGAATGCGTCATCGTTCCGGCTACGGTTCAAAAAATTGACCAGAGTGCGTTTTATGAATGCACGAATCTGACGAAGGTATCCTTACCGGAGGGATTAAAAGAAATCGGACAGTCGGCATTCTACAATAGCAATATTGATAATATTGTACTGCCGAAGAGCCTGACAAAAGTTGGGAAAGGTGCATTCGGAGGAATAGAATCGTTGACGAACGCAGTAATAAAGGGGAAAACGGCGTTTGAAAATGGAACTTTTTCTGGGTGCCCGAATCTAACGACTGTGACTTTCCAGAATAGCATTCGTGAATTACCTGCAAACATGTTATCTTCGTGTAAAAAATTGCAAAATGTTACTTTACCAAACGAGTTGAGAACGTTGGGATCGCAGTTTTTTAGGGGTTGTGTACTTTTGGATAAGGTAAAGCTGCCGGATACAGTGACGACGATTGGAAGCGAGTGCTTCGAAGGGTGCACAGCGCTTGGAGCAATCGAAATACCAGGTGGTGTTACGGAGCTTGCGAGTGAACTGTTTAGTGGTTGTACAAGCCTTACCAAGGTTACGTTACCGGAAAACCTGAAGATTATTCGTGATAGGGCATTTTACAACTGTGCAGCATTGCAGAGCATTCGACTGCCTCAGAGAATGTCGCTGATTGAATATAGCGTATTCAATAGGTGTACCGTATTGAAGAAAATTGCATTACCAGAAGGATTGACAAGAATTAATGGTTCAACATTTTGCTTGTGTAAATCTTTACAGGAAATTTATATTCCCGGGACGGTTGTTACGATTGGACAAGACGCATTTGACCGGTGCGAGAACTTAAATAAGGTGTACTTTGGCGGGAGTAAGGAAATGTGGGATAATATTAAGATTGATAAGGGGACCGCATATGACTCGACCGGCAACAAATATCTGACCACTGATATTATGAACCGCTACTGGAACCAGACTGCGGCATCCATCGGCTACTAAACCGAATAAAAAATCCCACCCGCTGTTCCGGGCGTTTACATGCCCGATGAACAGAGAGTGGGATTTTTGCATTTACTTCAGGTCAAACCGTACCACCACCAGCCGGTACCACAGGTAGGGGATCATGTTCCAGATCATCCACAGCTCCATCAGAACATAGTTGGGCAGGTCTTTCAGGCGGAAGGGGCGCTTGCCGAGCCGCCCCTCTTTGAGCAGGGCGAATGCCTCCTTCATGCCCTTGTCCCACGCCTCGCCAAAGCCCTGTTTGTGGAACTTGTAGCATTTGAGCAGGTAGCCCAGAGCAAGGGGGATAAAGTTCAGCAGCAGCATCAGCAGCGGCTCATTTTTCAGGGGCAGCAGGATGCTGTTGCGTCCGCTCTGCTGGCTCTTGAAGGCGTTGTACCGCACGGCGCCGGTGCTGGCGCCGCAGATGTGGTAGCACTTGGCAGTGGGGCAGAGCACGTTTTTGTAGCCGGCATTGTTGGCACGCCAGCTCAGGTCCACGTCCTCAAAGTAGGCAAAAAAGTTTTCGTCAAAATTGCCGATCTCATCCAGAATGCTCTTGCGGTACAGCGCCGCACCGCCGCAGGCGGAAAAGATGCGCTTCTGCTTTGTGTACCGGCTGGCACGGCGTCCGTCGCCGGTCTTGCAGGCAAAGCCCATCCAGGTCACATAGTCCCCGGCGTCGTCTGCCAGCTCCCGGTCAAAATGCCGGATCATCAGGCTCTGGACCGCAAAGATCTTGGGGTCGGTGTCGGCGGTGCGGATCAGTTCCGCCAGCCACTGAGGCTCCGCAAAGGCGTCGTTGTTGAACAGCACCACATATTCGCTGTCCGCCCGGGCGATGCCCTGATTCACAGCGTGGGAAAAGCCGGTGTTGGTGCCGTTTTCGATGAGGGTGAAGTTGGGGCGGCTGCAATAGCTCCGCGCCTGAGCAAGACTTTCGTCGGTGGAGCCGTTGTCCACCACGATGAGCTGAAAGTCCTGTTCGGTCTGGGCATAGACCGACTGGATGGAATCCTTCAGCCAGCCCTTGCCGTTGATGTTGGGAATGATAACGGTTGCTTTATACATAAAGACTGCTCCTGTAGCAATGGAGAGATGTTTGCAGAAAATTCGATCACCCTAGCAGTATAGCACAGTTCGGGGCAAAAAGAAACCGCACTCCGGAGAGTGCGGCAGGTTTTGACAGGATCAGGCGGCAAGTGCCTTTTCGATGTTTGCCAGCAGGGTGTCGTGGTCCTCGGCGCAGACAAGGATCACCTCGCCGGTGGGGGCGGTGGTGACGGTGGCGGCAAGGGCGACCTGATACTGGTCCTCCAGATAGTGCTCCATGGACTGCTGCTCGCTGAGCACGTATGCTTCCAGAGCCTTTTTGACCTCATCGGTCTTGCCCTCGGCGGGCTTGACGATCGCCACGGCGTAGCTGCGCACCATCATGGAGGAGATGGAGGCGGCAAAGCTGGTGTACATGTCGTCCTCCAGATTCAGCGGGGGCATCAGGATATCCCGGATCTCCTCTTCCAGCTGGTCTGCCTCGTACTCGGCGCTGAAGCCGTCTATGGCGGTGAACTTTCCGTCCTCGCCCTTGGTAAAGATCATATCGTACTCGTTGTCCTCATCGCTGCGGGCATCGTGGATGATCTGGGCGTAGTCTTTGGGGGCGGCGGAGTCTGCCTTGCTGCCGGCAGAGCAGCCCACAAGGGTAAAGATGCTAAGAGCAGCAAGCAGGGCGGCAATGATACGTTTCATAAAATGTCGTTTCCTTTCGTTGTCTCAAACTTCGTGTGGGCAGCCGCTGGGTCAGCAACAGTATGCGCCGTTTTGCGGCTGGTATACAGTATACGGTTCACCGGCAGCAGAAATTGCAGGGAGGGTGTAACAAAACTGTGAACGGGCGGCAGGTCACAGCATCAGGGATTCCAGATCCCCGTGGTTCACCGGGGTGGAAAGGATGATCTGGGTGCTGGTGGTGCCCAGCTTCTGGAACTGCAGGATCAGGTGCTCCAGCTGGGGCATACTGCCGCAGCTCACCTTGACCAAGAAGGTATAGGCGCCGGTGACGTGGTAGCACTGCAGCACCTCCTTGCTGCTCTGCAGCAGCTCCAAAAAGGCGTCCTGCTTGGAGGGCGCCACCGACAGGCTGATGAGGGCGTCCACATAGACCCGGTCCTTGGGACGGTTCAGGGTCACCGTGTAGCCGCTGATGATGCCGTCGGTCTCCAGCTTGTGGATGCGGCTGGAGACGGCGGGGCTGGTAAGGGAGACCTGCTCTGCGATCTCTTTGACGGGCATACGAGCATTTTTGGCGAGAAGAGCCAGGATTTTGCGGTCCAAATCGTCCATGAAAAGTACTCCTTTTAAAATATGTTGGAATGTATAAAATTTTCTGAAAGTAAAGTTTTATTGTTGTAGCAAACGCACAAAGGGAACAAAAGAATGATTTTATTGGATTTCCTGTTAATTATATAAAGCTTTGAGAGAAAAGTAAAGTATTAATTTAAAGCAAAACAGAAAAATTTTGTTTGACAAGAAAATAAAAACGGGTATAATACATCATGCAAGGCAGTGCGACCGCAAAAATGCTGCCACCTAAAATTGAGATTCACCACTTTATATACTTTCCCACCCCTCTATACACAAAAACCCGCTGCCAGGCGGGTTTTTGTGTTTGTTGGGGCTTTTTTGCAAAAAAAAAGGGGAGGACGGCAGCACCAGAGGCTGTCCGTTCTCCCCTTTATATTTTTATACCAGATAGCCCTCAAAGCAGTGCAGGTCCTCGGTCTTGACGATGCCTTCCAGATACAGCCCGTCCTCCCGGTATTCCTCCACCTGCACGCTGCCCCGCTCCCGCATGGGGGAGGCAAGCCCCAGTTTGTCGTAGGGCAGCAGCACCCGGATGGTGTGGACCCGGTGGCTGAGCACCTGGTCCAGCTTTTGCAGCAGCTTGTCCAGCCCGTAGCCGGTCTTTGCGCTGGTGAGCAGGATGTCCGGGTCAAAGTTCAGGGCGTTGGACTTGTCGCACTTGTTGTACACCGTCAGCCGGGGGATGTCGGCGCAGTCCAGTCCATCCAGTACCTCATCGGTGACGGACAGCTGCTCCTCCCGCTGGTCGTCCCCGGCGTCCGCTACCCGGATGATGACGTCGGACCAGGCGGCTTCCTCCAGAGTGGACTTGAATGCCTCCACCAGATTGTGGGGCAGCCGGGACACAAAGCCTACGGTGTCCACCAGCAGCACCGCCATGCCGCTGGGCAGCACCAGCTTCCGGCTGGTGGGGTCCAGGGTGGCAAACAGCATATCCGCTTCTGCCACACTGGGACCGCACAGGGCGTTCATCAGGCTGGACTTGCCCACGTTGGTGTAGCCCACAAGACTTACCACCGGCATACCGGTCTTGGCACGTGCCTTGCGGCTCTCCCCCCGGCGCTTTTCCATCTCCGCCAGCCTTTCCGCCAGTGCGTCGATGCGGGCGTGGACGTGACGGCGGTCCAGCTCCAGCTTGGTCTCGCCGGCACCGCGGCGGGCACCACCACCACCGCCGCCGCCGCCGCCCTGCCGGCTCAGCGCCTCGCCCATGCCCTGCAGCCGGGGCAGACGGTAGCGCAGCAGCGCCAGCTCGGTCTGCAGCTTGCCCTCGTTGGTGACGGCACGGCTGCGGAAGATCTCCAGGATCAGCATGGTGCGGTCGATGACCTCCAGCCCACCCAGTGCGTTGGAGATGTTGCGGATCTGGCTGCCGGTAAGTTCTCCGTCAAAGACGGCACACTCCGCCCCCAGAGCATCGGCGGCAAGGGACGCTTCTTCCAGCTTGCCGCTGCCCAGCACGGTGCCGGTCTCCGGGGTCTGGCGCTTCTGGGTGATCTGCGCCACCGCCTCCATGTGGTTTGCCTCGCACAGGGCAGAAAGCTCGGCAAGGCTGCGGTCGCAGTCCCAAAGACCCTGATCCAATGCCAGCAGCACCACCTTGGCGGGGGGAGTCTCGGTCAGGATGTCATACAGTTCGCTCAATATAAAACCTCTCTTTTCAATGCATAGCACCGGCAGGGGACTGCCGTGCCGTCAAATCTGTGGTATACGGAATCGTGATCGTACACAAAGCCTGCCTTTTCCATGACCCGACCGCTGGCGGGGTTCTCTGCCGCATGGCTGCAGGCAAGCCAGCTGCCGTCGGTGTTCCGGAACCAGTAGTCCACCACGGCTTTCAGTGCTTCGGTGGTAAAGCCTTTGTTCCACCAGTTTTTCCCGATGCAGTAGCCCACTTCCCACACGCCGCCGGTGTGGTCAAAGCCGGTCCAGGGGTCCTGGTCCGGCTCCACACTGGAGGTGGTAAAGATGCTGATGCTGCCAAACACCTGCCCGGTGGCTTTTTCCACCATCGCCCACTGGTAGTAGTCCGGGTTTGGGTACAGCTCCGCCCATGCGCTCAGCAGCTCCCGGGTCGCAGCTTCGTTCTCATGAGGCTCCCACCGCAAAAAGCGGGTCACTGCCGGGTCGGATGCCCAGTTGGCATACATCATGGGTGCATCTTCCGGGGTCAGAGGACGCAGTACCAGCCGCTCTGTCTCGATGACACGGGTCCCTGCATGACGCATTTCGTTCACGCTCCTTACTTTTAAAAGTTACGCATAGGATAGCACAAATTCTGCATTCCTGCAAGCGGCGGACAAAAAATGCTTGACCGCACCGCTGTTGTGCATTAAACTAAAGTCCGGACGATCCGTGAAAAAAGGAGAACTTCAACATGAAAGATGTGCATGAGATCCTGAAAAAACGCCCGCTGCTCTTTGATGGCGGCATGGGTACTTATTATAAAGCAGCGCCGGGACAGGAATGCGAGAACGCAAACCTCACCGACCCGGCGGGAGTACTGGCGGTGCACCGTGCCTATCTGGCAGCGGGGGCAGACGCCATCAAGACCAACACCTTTGGAGTGACCCGGATGGCAGCGGCAAGCACCCCCGGCTGGGAAAAGCTGGTGGATGCAGGCTGGAAGCTGGCGGTAAAGGCGGCGGCACAGACCGGCGCAGCGGTGTTTGCGGACCTGGGTCCTGCCCCGGACACCGAGGTGCTGCCGGCGGCGCAGCTGTATACCGCTGTGGCGGAGCGGTTTGCGGCGCAGGGGGCTAAGAACTACCTGCTGGAGACCCTCAGCACCGACACCGGTGTGGTGGAAGCCGCAAGGTATATCAAGGCGGCGGTGCCGGACGCCTTTGTGCTGGTGTCCTTTGCGGTGCTGCCCGACGGCTACACCCGGGAGGGTCAGCATTGCAGGGCGCTGGTGCGCCGCATGGCAGAAAGCGGGGCAGTGGACGCCGTAGGTCTCAACTGCGTTTCCGCCCCGGGAGCAATGGGAAAACTGATGCAGATGCTGGGGGAGGCGGGGCTGCCCCTTTCGGCGATGCCCAACGCCGGGTATCCGGTGGTGACCCGGACGCAGGTGATGTATCAGGGCAAGCCGGAGTACTTTGCCCGGGAGATGGCAGGGCTGGCAAAAGCGGGAGTACGGATCCTGGGCGGCTGCTGCGGCACTACCCCGGAGCACATCGCTGCCCTGCGGCAGGCACTGGACGCTTTGCCGGAGCCGCTGCCTGCTGCCCCGGCGGCAAAAGTTTCCACCGTGGCACGGCGTCCGGTGGAAAAAGAGGACGCCTTCCTGCGCAGGCTCAATGCCGGACACCGGGTCATTGCGGTGGAGCTGGACTCCCCCAAGGATGCAGACCTTACCGCCTATCTGGAGGGGGCAAGCCGTTTGCAGAAGGCAGGGGCGGACCTGCTGACCATTGCAGACTGTCCCATTGCCCGGGCACGGATGGACTCCTCTCTGGTGGCGTGCCGGGTGCACCGGGAGCTGGGCATGAGCGTGCTGCCCCACATGACCTGCCGGGACCGGAATCTCAACGCCACCAAGGCACTGCTGCTGGGGCTTTACGCCGAGGGAGTCCGGGAGGTGCTGGCGATCACCGGAGACCCCATCCCCACGGCGGAGCGGGACGAGGTGAAGAATGTGTACCAGTTCAACTCCCGGAAGCTGGCGCAGTTCATCGTGTCGCTGGCAGGAGAGGACCGGGAGATGCCCTCCCCCATGACGGTCTTTGGAGCGCTGAACCTGAACGCCCGGAACTTTGAGGTAGAGCTGCGCCGTGCCCGGGAAAAGCTGGAAAACGGCATGACCGGCTTTCTGACCCAGCCGGTGCTGTCGGCGCAGGCGGTGGAAAACCTGCGCCATGCCCGGGAGAGCCTTGGCACCGGGGCAAAGATCCTGGCGGGCATCCTGCCGGTGGTGAGCCAGCGCAACGCCATCTTTATGGAAAACGAGGTCAACGGCATCCATGTGGACCCGGCGATCATTGACCGCTTTGAGGGGCTGGACCGTGCCGCCGGGGAAGAGCTGGGGCTGGAGATCTCGCTGCAGTTTGCCGCTGCCGCCGCCCCCTATGCAGACGGATTTTACCTCATGACCCCCTTCAACCGGGTGGCGCTGATGGAGCGGCTCATTGCCCGGCTGAAAGAGGATGTTATAAAAGATTAACGGGCTCGCCAGATTCCCCCCGGTCGGGGGAAGATGGCGAAGCCAAAAAGGGGAACAAGGTGGCATTGCGTAAGCAATGACGGAGAGGGCGAGGATGCTGACGGTATTCGCAAAAAACCATTGACAAATGGCACAAAAACCGCTATATTCTTTTTATAAATGCGTTGAAAAAGAGTGCGCACCGCAGCTGCCATCCAGAGAGCCGGGGTTTGCTGGGAACCCGGTATGGTCCGGCGCGGTGTGCTGTCGCTTTTGAGCAGGAGCGGTGAGCGCAGCTTGCGTTAGCCGTTCTCGGAGCTGCCCCACGTTATCGGGGCATCAAGGGGCACAGCTGCCGACAGGGGCTGTGCAATTTGGGTGGTACCGCGGTCATGTAAGCATTACAGCCGTCCCATGGAACGTTCCGTGGGACGGCTTTTTTCGTCCCACTCATCACATTTTTGGGAGGATACTATGAAAGAACTCGCAAAACAGTACGACCCCAGTCAGGTGGAAGACCGAATCTACCAGTTCTGGCTGGACGGCGGCTATTTCCATACGGAAGCCGACCCCGACAAGAAGCCCTACACCATCGTCATGCCGCCCCCCAATGTCACCGGGCAGCTGCACATGGGTCACGCAGTGGACAACACCATGCAGGATATCCTGATCCGCACCAAGCGGATGCAGGGCTACGCCGCCCTGTGGGTGCCCGGCACCGACCACGCATCCATTGCCACCGAGGCTAAGGTGGTGGAGGCAATGCGTGCCGAGGGTCTGACCAAGGAAATGGTGGGTCGTGACGGTTTTCTGGAGCGTGCCTGGGCATGGAAGACCAAGTACGGCAACCGCATCGTCAGCCAGCTGAAAAAGCTGGGCAGCAGCTGCGACTGGGACCGGGAGCGGTTTACCATGGACGAGGGCTGCTCGGAGGCTGTTAAGGAAGTGTTCGTGCGGCTGTACGATCAGGGTCTGATCTACCGGGGCAACCGGATGGTCAACTGGTGCCCCCACTGCAACACCTCCATCTCCGATGCCGAGGTGGAGTACGAGGAAAAGGACGGCAATTTCTGGCACCTGCTGTACCCGGTCAAGGAGACCGGCGAGATGCTGGAGCTTGCCACCACCCGTCCCGAGACCATGCTGGGCGATACCGCCGTGGCGATCAACGGGGAGGATCCCCGCTACGCCCATCTCCACGGCTGCCATGTGGTGCTGCCCCTGCTGAACAAAGAGATCCCCATCGTCTGCGATGAGCACGCCGACATGACCAAGGGCACCGGCGTGGTCAAGATCACCCCCGCCCACGACCCCAACGACTTTGAGGTGGGTCTGCGTCACAATCTGCCCATCGTCCGGGTGTTTACCTACGACGGTCACATGACCGGTGCCGCCGACAAGGCTGCCGCCGATGCTCTGTTTGCCGCCGGCAAGAACACCGTCAATGAGCCGGAGGTGCTGGACTGCGGCAAGTATGCCGGCATGACCACTCTGGAAGCACGGAAGGCGATCCTTGCGGATCTGGAGGCAGGCGGTTTCCTGAAGGAGATCGAGCCCCTGAAGCACGAGGTGGGCACCTGCTATCGCTGCCACTCCACCATCGAGCCCATGGTGTCCAAGCAGTGGTTCGTCAAGATGGAGCCTCTGGCAAAACCTGCCATCGAGAGCGTGGAAAAGGGCGAGATCAAGTTCGTGCCCGAGCGCTTTACCAAGAACTACATGAACTGGATGAAGAACACCCGGGACTGGTGCATCAGCCGTCAGCTGTGGTGGGGTCATCAGATCCCCGCATGGTACTGCGATGACTGCGGCGAGACCGTGGTGGCAAAGTCCGCTCCCTGCAGCTGCCCCAAGTGCGGCGGCGCAAAGCTGACCCAGGACCCGGATACGCTGGATACCTGGTTCTCCTCCGCTCTGTGGCCCTTCAGCACTCTGGGCTGGCCCAACGAGGACAGCGCAGACCTGAAGTATTTCTACCCCACCAACACTCTGGTCACCGGCTACGACATCATCGGTTTCTGGGTCAGCCGCATGATCTTCTCCGGTCTTGCCTACACCGGCAAGGCACCCTTTGACACCGTCTGCATCCACGGCATCGTCCGTGACAGTCAGGGCCGCAAGATGTCCAAGAGCCTGGGCAACGGCATCGACCCCCTGGAAGTCATTGCTCAGTACGGCGCCGACGCCCTGCGCTTTATGCTGGTGGACGGCTCCACTCCGGGCAACGATATGCGCTACATCGAAAAGAAGGTGGAGGCAGCCCGGAACTTTGCCAACAAGCTGTGGAACGCCACCCGCTTTGTGCTGATGAACCTGCCCGAGGACTTTGAGCCGGGTCTGCCCGGCGAGGACAAGCTGGACATGAGCGACAAGTGGGTGCTCACCAAGCTGAATCAGGTGGCAGGTGCCGTCAACGAGAATCTGGACCACTTCGAGATGGGGCTGGCGGCTGCCAAGATCAACAGCTTTATCTGGGATGTCTACTGCGACTGGTTCATCGAGATCGCAAAGCCCCGCCTGAACTCCGGCGACGCCCTGCAGGCAGACACCGCCCGCCGTGTGCTGGTGTATGTGCTGGACAAGGCACTGAAGCTGCTGCACCCCTTTATGCCCTTCATCACCGAGGAGCTGTACCAGGCACTGCCCGGCTCCGGGGAGAGCATCATGGTCCAGCAGTTCCCCACCTTTGACGAGGCACACAACTGGGCAGAGGAAGAAGAGGCGTTTGAAAAGGTCATGGACTACATCAAGGCTGTGCGTACCATGCGCACCGAGATGAACGTCCACCCCGCTAAAAAGACCAGCATGGTCATCGAGACCGCCGACGCCGCTCCCTTCCAGAAGGCACAGGTCTACCTGGCAAAGTTTGCCTTTGCCACCGATGTGACCTTTACCGAGAAGTACGAGGGCAGCACCGACGGCATGGTGCAGGTGTCCACCCACGCCGCCCGTGGCTTTATCCCCATGATGGAGCTCATCGACCGGGACAAGGAGCTGGCACGCCTGAACAAGGAAAAGGCAAAGGCAGAAAAGGAAATGGCGATGTTCGGCAACCAGCTGAACAACCCCAAGTTCGTGGAGCGTGCTCCCGCCGCACTGGTGGAGGACATCCGCAGCAAGTTTGCCAAGAGTCAGGACAAGCTGGCAAACATTGAGCAGAGCATCAAGGCTCTGGGCTGAGGACCTTTGTGCCCATGAAAGAATACAGCGGGGAAGGCGAGGGTCTTTCGCCATGGCTCATAGCGGCGCGGGTGGTCTTTACCCTTGCGCTGGTGGGCTGCATCGCCTTCATCTTCTCAAACTCCATGCAGGTGGCGGAGGCTTCCTCCGGTGCCAGCGGCAGGGTGCTGGTGCTGATGCAGCGGGTGCTGCGGCGTCTGGGAATGCCCGGTGCCGCCAACCGGCTCACCATGCACATCGTGCGCAAGCTGGCGCACTTCTGCGAGTACGGGCTGGAAGGTTTCCTGCTCATGCTCTGTATGCGGGTGTACAGCCGCCACCCCCTGCGGCACATCAGTGTGCCGGTGCTGGGCGGAGTGCTCACGGCACTGACCGATGAGACCATCCAGCTGTTCAGTTCCGGGCGCAGCAGTCAGGTCACCGATGTGTGGCTGGACTCTGCCGGGGTACTGGCAGGCATCCTGGCGGCGCTGGTGCTGCTGGCGCTGTGCAGGCTGCTGTTTCATCATCATAATAAGGAGTAACCAATGACCATCCAACAGGCAAATCAGTATTTCGCACAGCTGCCGGAAGGCTTTGCGACCACCCGGGAGCTGGAGGCAACGCTGTCTCCGGCAGCAAAGACGGTGCAGTTTGTGGGCATTGCCGGCACGGCAGGCAGGACCACGGTGGCACGTCTGCTGGCGGCGGTCCTGCAGGCGCAGGGCATCCATGCCGGTGTCTACCTTGCAGGGATCCAGCCGCTGCCCCAGCGGGTCCTTGTGGACCGGAAGCCGGTGGAAGAAGCTCTGCTGTGCTCTGCAGCGGATGCCCTGTCCGCAGCTCAGGAGCTGCCTCAGGGGGCGGCAGAGCTGGCGGCGGCAGCATCCTGCTTTGGCGCAGCCGGCTGCACCTTGGCGGTGGTGGAACTGCCGGATGCAGGTCTTGCAGCGGCGCTGCCCTCCATGCCGGTGTGCGCTGTCACCTCGGTGGGCTCCGACGGCGTCAGCCGCTCGGTGGAACGCCTTGCCGCCCTGTCGGCAGGGGTCATGCGCAAGGGCTCCATCTGCGTCACCGCACCGGAGCAGCCCAAGGCGGTGCTCAGCGAGCTTATCGTGGCGGCAGGCAAGTGCGACTGTGAACTGGTGGTGCCGGACCCGGAGGATATCACCTTTCTGGAAGCGGAAAAGTTTGCCAGCCGGGTGGACTACGGCGGCTACACCGTGCCGCTTGCCTTTCTGGGGCGCCACGCTGCAGGCAATGCCGCCATGGCGGTGGAGCTGGCACTGGCGCTTTGCCGGAAGGACTTTGACATCACCGATGAGGCGATCCTGGAAGGGCTTGCAGCGGTGGAGAACCGCAGCAGCATCCGGGTGGTGTCCCAGCGTCCGCTGATCATTCTGGACGCCTGCCGCACCCCCCAGCAGGCAGCAGCCCTGCTGCGAGTGCTCAACATGGCAAAGGTGCGCCACATGAGCGCTGTCATCGGTCTGGCGGAGGAGGAAGGTGCCGAGGCGTTCTTCTCGGTGCTGGAAAGCGGTCTGACCCCGGAGGAGCAGAAGAAGGATAAGTCCACCATGCCCGGCATGAACGACAACCCCTTCGACCGGGTCTATCTGGTGACGCCGGAGGGCGGAGACGCAGAGCTGACCCGGCGGCTCACCGAGAAGGCAAAGTTCCACTTTGACGCCCAGCTGTGCACCACCATGGCAGAGGCAATGGAGCTTGCAGGTGCCAACACCCGCCGTGGGCTGCTGGTCTGCGGCGGCGAGGCGGCAGTGCTGGAAGCGGCAAAGCTGCTGGAAAAGATCTGAGCCGACAGCCTTCCCTAAAAAATAATGGAGAGATCCCGTACACTGAAACTATGTGTACGGGATCTTTTTTTGTAAAGGAGATGGACAAGCCATGGCAACGGTAACGTTAAACGGGGCGGGAGAGGTGCTTTACGCCTACCTCGCCGGGGAGATCGACCACGATGCCGCCCAGAGTTTGCGGATGCAGCTGGATGACGCACTGGTCAGCCGCTCCCCGGGGACGCTGGTGCTGGATTTTGGCGGCGTAGGGTTTATGGATTCTTCCGGAGTGGGGCTGATCCTGGGCAGAAAGCGGGTCGCCGCCACACTGGGCACCACCCTGCAGATCCGCCACACACCGCCCCAGCTGCTGCGGGTGCTGCGGCTGGCACAGATCCCCTGCGATGAGGGGCAGAAGGAGGAATGACCCATGAAGGCAGAAAACACCACACGCATCCAGTTTGATTCCCTCAGTATCAACGAAGCATACGCCCGGGGTGCTGCAGCCGCCTTTCTGGCACGGTATGACCCCACCGTGCCCCAGCTGGCAGACCTGAAGACCGCCGTATCCGAGGCAGTGACCAACTGCATCGTCCACGCCTACCCGGACCGCATCGGTCCGGTGATTCTGACGGTGGCGGTCTATCCGGGGCGGGAAGTCCACATCACGGTGGCAGATAAGGGCATCGGCATCCCGGACATCCCCCGGGCGATGGAACCGCTCTTTACCACCGGCAACCCGGAGGAGCGTTCCGGACTGGGCTTTGCGGTGATGCAGAGCTTTATGGATAAGGTAAAGGTGACCTCCAAGCCCGGCAAGGGCACCCGGGTGCTGCTGATCAAACGGCTCACCCCCCGGCAGTCTGCTACATAATAAAGAAAGGCGGTGGCAGTATGACAGGGGACAAGACCCGGCGGGCAGCATTCGTTGAGGAGAATCTGGGGCTGGCACATGCCTGTGCAGGACGATTCCGGGGCAGGGGCATGGAATACGATGACCTCTACAGCGCCGCCTGTCTGGGACTGATCAAGGCATACGACAATTTTGATCAGAGCCGGGGAGTCTGCTTTTCCACCTATGCGGTGCCGGTGATCTTAGGGGAGATCAAAAAGCTGTTCCGGGATGGGGGGACCGTCAAGGTGGGACGTTCTCTCAAGGAGCTGGGAATGCGGATTCAGGCGGCACGGGAACACTATATGAAGCTCTGCGGCATAGAGCCGACCCTTTCGCAGCTGTCGCAGGAACTGGAGGAGCCGGTGGAGAACATCACACTGGCGATCCGTGCGGCACAGCCGGCGCTCAGCCTTACTCCCACCGGGGAGGGAGAGGAAGAACATCAGATCGACATTCCGGTGGAATCCCCGGAGGAGGAACTGGCAGAGAAGATCAGTCTTGCAGAGGTGATCGACGCATTGCCGGAACAGGACCGGCAGCTGATCCGGCTGCGGTTCTTTGCAAACCGTACCCAGACCGAGACGGCAAAGGCACTCCACACCACGCAGGTGCAGATCTCCCGGCGGGAACGGAAGCTTTTGATCCTGCTGCGCAGCCGTTTGTTGGAAGAATAAGAGACCGGATCGCTAAATTCAGAGGAAAAAACTGTGAAAAAAGGCAAAAGAAGAAAAGGAGTGAAAAAATGTCAGAAAAAGGCTTGCTTTTTGTAAAGGGCTGTGCTAAAATACATTACTGTCAGGCGGACATCCAAACGAACGAAATACTTCAGAACGGACGTCCTAACGCAAAGAATTCCATGAGGTTCTACAAGAACTTCAAAAATCTTTCAAAAAAGTGCTTGACAAAGAACCACTTCGGTGGTAAAATAAACAGGTCGCCGGTCGAAAGATTGAGGCGCACAGGACCTTGAAAATTGAACAATATCGAAAAACTTGTAACGGAACCTTTATGTGTTTGGAAAAACACTTAA